>Ga0210390_10000007_pt1 | contig 270308 bp, 249 predicted proteins | sample IncBWH11OmetaG_FD_161050 | JGI IMG/M metagenome (GOLD analysis project Ga0210390, IMG submission 161050) | Forest soil microbial communities from Barre Woods Harvard Forest LTER site, Petersham, Massachusetts, United States - Inc-BW-H-11-O ... | reverse complement strand
GTTCGACGAAGAAAAGTTTGCGGCGGTGTAAGGGGAATCCGTCAGCTCGAAGTCATCCTTGCTCTGCGAGAGCGACGCTCAGATGGAGCGGCGGAGTCCGGACATACCTTATGCGCCTCGAGCGCGAATAGAAGCCTGTCCGCATCGCCGCAAAAATACCTGTGGACAGGTACGCCTGTTTTCATAGAAGGATGACAACATCTGTGGAATGTCGATTGAAGCGGGCTACGGTTTCTGCGTCGGTCTGATCAGAATCTCGCTCACAAACGATTGCGGAGACTGCGTTACCAGCATGGCTACGGCATGCGCGATATCTTCCGGCTGCAACATTTTTGAGTGATCCTTGCCGGTGTGAGGGCTGAGGTCGGTTTCGGTCGAGCCGGGGCAGACGACGGAAACACGGATGTTGTGGGATCGCAATTCTTCCGCAATTGTATAGCTCAGGCCGTTTAATCCCCACTTGGACGCGGAATAGGCCGCACCGTTGGGCACAGGGTTCTTGCCCGCGAGAGATGAAATGTTGATGATGTGGCCGGCGCGGGCGCGAATCATCGTGGGCGCGAAGGCGCGAGTGATGTAGTAAACCCCGCGCAGGTTCGTGTTCAAAATCTGATCCCACACGTCGGGCGGAAGTTGATGCAGCGGGCCCTCGACTCCGCGGATCGCCGCGTTATTGACCAGAATGTCGATGCGCCCGAATAAGGAGTCGACAGTCCTAGCGGCTTCCTCCACCGATTGAAGATTAGAGACATCGCAGCCAACCACCTCGCACTTCCCGCCGTTCTGGGCAATCGCTTTAGCGGTCGACTCGAGTGCCGTGACCGTACGTCCACAGAGTGCGACCGCAGCGCCCAGATTCGATAGCCCACGCGCGATGGCTGCGCCAATGCCCCGTCCGGCGCCGGTGACCACGGCTACTTGTCCGCTGAGAGGAAGCGTTTTATCAGTAGGTGACATCTTCGTTTCCATTATTGACTAGAATACAGCGTTCATGAGGATACGTTTTTTGAAGGATGATTGGATGATTGAAGGTTGGGGAAAACGCCTGCTTGTAACGGCCCTGCCTCGCATCGACGAAGGCTGCCGGCAGAGCAGGGCGCCCGAAACGGGCCATCCACAACACGATTGAATGGCATCTTAACAATAACGAGGGGGATCAAGGGGAAGTTACTTGCCTTCGGAGAAAGAGGTACTTATAATCCGGCAACCGGGAATGAAAGGGCCAATCGCCTTGGCTCCCACAGTGTTCCCGAGATTTATGGGGGACTTGCCGGGGAAGCGCCAAGGCATTTCGACGTTGTATCCGCAGTGCAGCAACGGATGCAGCGGGATGCAGCCAAAAGATTCGGCAGCAGTAAGATTTTCCGGAAATAATTGATTCGCGACGATCCGTTCGCAAAAGCCAAGGAGCCATACTGATGAACAAGATTCTGGTGACGGTTGTGCTCGGAGTTGCTACGGTGGCAGCGGCCCAGCCCCCAGCGCAGCCGGCACAAGGCCAAACAACTACGGCGCCCGCGTCCACCGCGCAAGCCCCGGTCATTAAGGACCCCGCCGAATACAACGCTTACGTGGGGGCGATCACCAGCAAAGATCCGGCGGCACAGATCAGCGGCCTTGAAGCGTTCCTGACGCAGTATCCCAATAGCATCATGAAGCCCCAGGCGCTGGAAATCCTGATGGGCGCCTACCAGCAGACGAACAACCCCAAGGTAATGGACGCCGCCAGCCGCCTGCTCACCGTCAATCCGGACAATATCAAGGCTCTAGTGGTGTTGGCATTCAGCGAGCGCGCAGCGCAGAAATGGGCCGATGCCGAGAAGCATGCTCAGCATGGATTGGAAGTTCTGCCCAATTGGACGAAGCCGGATGGAGTTTCGGACGCCGATTTCACAAAGCAGAAGGCGCAGTTCGGCGCGATACTGAACAGCGTAGCCGGATTCTCCGCTCTGCAGTTGAAGGATTTTGCCACCGCCCAGAAGTATCTGCGGGCCGCAGTGGAGGCCGACCCGAATAACGTGGAGAACATCTACCCGTTGGCCGTTGCCTCATTGCCGCCATCGACTCCTCCCAACGAAGTCAACGGACTATTTTTCATCGCGCGTGCAGCGAATTTGATTGCGGATCCTAACGCCAAAGCACAGGTTACGAAGTTCGGCCGCAGCAAATATATGCGTTACCACGGTGGCGAAGACGGATGGACCGATCTGTTGGCGCAGACGGCGACGACTCCGTTGCCGCCTGCGAGCTTCACAATTAAGCCGGCTCCCACACCCGATGAGCAGGCGCACAATATGGTTACGGCCACCGTGCCCGATAAGATGGACTTTGCAACCTGGGAGTTCGTCCTCTCGAACGGCAAGCAGGAAGATCAGGACACGGTCTGGAACGCCATCAAAGGCAAAGCGGTGTACATGAATGGTACGGTGATCAAGGCAACGGCCACGGAGATTGATATCGCGGCCAGCGAGGATGACATCGAAGCCAAGAAAGCGGACATCACGCTTAACATGGCGGAGAAGCTGTTGGCGGCGCGAATTCCGAAGGAAGGCGCCAGTCTGGACTTCCAGGGTGAGCCCGCTTCTTATACACCCAATCCGTTCATGATGACGATGGAGAAGGGCGTGATCCCGAAGCCGAAGGTTGCGCCGAAGCCTCCCGTACACCACAAACCGGCGACCAACTAGAAACGCTAGTCGAGCCGAATCATTCAAAGGCAGCCTGAGAAGGCTGCCTTTTGATTTCTTGAGCTTTTGGTTTCCCTGACCTAGGATGCGAAAGTATGGCGCTTGGCGTAGGCTGCCGCCCTAGCGAACTGCCTTCTTGTCCAAGGATATAGGACGCGCGCTGCGCGGCGGACGCTTAACTCCATCGCGGAGCTGGCGGACGTCGATCTTGAGCTCGGTGAGCGTCCGGCTGAGAGTGTTGCGGTGCATTCCCAGTTCGCGCGCGGCGCGGCACTGGTTGCCCTTGTTTTCCTGGAGGACGGTGAGGATAAAACGCTTCTTGAATTCCCGCACTCCCTCGGAGTAGAGGATGTTGCTTTTGTACATCTGCAAAATCAGCGCTTCCAGTTGATCTTTCACGATGCGTCTCTTTCTTAATTTAATACCTTAGTTGAATGTCTTTGAATCGTTCGTCAAGAGCGTTACTGCATCGCATCTATTTCTTTCGTTGACCGGCTGGAGCGTTCAGATCCCTGGGGGCGCGATGCAAAAAATCCAACCCCTCGTAGAACCGCACGCGAAGCGCCGACGGCGCTACCCAAATGGCTGCTCTTCCCACCACCAGGAAATACGGCGCCAATCGCGAATCTTCCAGCATCTGTGAAGTGGGAGTGAAGGCGGTCAGTCCCATCAGGACCACAGCCACCGTCAGGCACCCCTTCACCAGCCCCAACAAAGCTCCCAGAAAGCGATCGAATCCGCTCAGCCCGACTTCTTTCATCAACTTGCGCGCGACTCTGCCTGCAATACTGAAAAGCATCAGAACCGCAAAAAATATGATGAGGAAACCGAGAACCTGGGACAGTAACTCCGACTTCAAGAACGACGTAAACCATGCCGCGAGGCGCTGATACTGCCAGGCGGCAACGATGTACCCAGCTACCAGACCCGCCATGCTCAGAACTTCGGCGAAGAATCCGTGTATGGCGGCGAATATGATGCTCAACAGCACGCCCACGACGATCAGCCAATCCGCCGCGGTCATGCCACTCTCCTGCCTTTACTGCGAATGGCGCCTACGCGGGAAGGCCCGCGCAGGGTTCGGCGCTTACACATCCAGCTTGTGACCCGTGAGCTGGAAATAGGCGTCGAGATACTTTTCGCTGGTGCGACGCGCCACATCCTCGGGCAATGCGGGTGCAGGCGGCTGTTTATTCCAGCGAATCTCTTCCAGATAATCGCGAACGTATTGCTTGTCGTACGACTCCTGCGAGCGCCCCGGCGCGTATTTATCGGCGGGCCAGAAGCGCGAGGAATCGGGAGTCAGCACCTCATCAGCCAACGTGATTCCCTTCGCAGTGCGTCCGAACTCAAACTTGGTGTCGGCGATGATCATGCCGCGCTGGCGAGCGTGGGCGGCAGCCTTCTTGTAAATCCGCAGACTGAGGTCGCGAAGGTAGCTGGCGGTTTCGGAGCCCAGGATCTCGCACATCTTCGCGAACGAAATATTTTCGTCGTGGCCGGTGACGGCCTTGGTTGCTGGCGTGAAGATTGGCTCCGGGAAAGCCTGGGACTCGGTGAGTCCGGCGGGTAGGTCGATGCCACAGACTTTGCCCGTAGCCTGATATTCCTTCCAGGCGGAGCCTGAAATGTATCCGCGCACGACGCACTCGACGGGAAACATGTCAGCTCGCCGCACGAGCATGGAGCGGCCACGCAACTGATCCGTATATTTCTGCAGATTTTGCGGGTAGAGATTTACATCCGTGGTGATCAGGTGGTTGGGAACCACATCGGAAAGGCAGTTGAACCAGAACAGCGAAATCTGGGTTAAGACGCGGCCTTTCTGTGGAATGCCGGTGGCCAGCACATAGTCGAAGGCGGAAATGCGGTCGGTGGCTACGAACAGCAGGCGGTCAGAATCGAGCTGGTAGATATCGCGAACCTTGCCGCTGGCGTGAAGTTGGAGATCGGGGAAATCGGTTTGAAGTAGGACGGGATCAAGAAGGTTAGAAGTCATGATTGAAATTCTACAGGTAAGGAGCGAGGCGTATTTTAGCCTGTCAGGAATTTTTGTCAACGGCAGAGATCACGCCAGAGACGGAAGCTCGTATCTTATTGAGCAGGGGAACGTTGGCTGCCGAGAAAGTAGAGGCAACGAGGACCGGCAGGCAGTTTCTAGCTGAGCTTTGTGGAAAAGCTGAGGATGGGCGTGGATATCGTGGCGAGACGGCTTGAGCCAACTCGGGGCAGTCGAGTTTTTCGACCACAGGCCAGCTAGGCTATCTGAGTCGGCTTGGGGCGGCCGATGCGAGGACGTGCCCAAGCAGCGTTCGGCTTCGAGTGCTTCCGCTACGGCTCCCACCAAGCCTGCGGATAGACGAGCGTGATAACGAGGAGCTCGAGAACTAGCACCAAGAAGAAGGAGCTGAGAAAGAAACTTATCGTCAAACCAACTGCCTTAGCTCGGCTCTTTCCTAGGTGAGTTTGCAGAATGGCGCTTTCGGCGTAGAGCAACCAGATGCCAAACAGCGACCAAGAGGCTCCAAAGAGCATGGTCATCGGGCCCGGGGGAATTTTGTCGTCGAATCGTAGCGTTATGGTCAGCGCAGGCAGAAGGATGAGGTAAGCTGGACCGACGCAAAAACACTGCGTATAGAACGGCCTCCGAAGCGACTCGCGGTTCACTGTCTGCCCAAGGGCCTTCACAGTGCGGCGAGAGAATTCCAGGGGAAGACCCAATCCGAAGCCTGCTATTACCAAGAGTTGGTTCTGCCACCCCATGCTCAATACATACCGGAACCCGGCCTCGGACGCTACCGTACTTGCCTTGATCGACGACAACAATCCGAGAACACAGAAATAGGGGATAAGGCCTACGACAACCCAAAAAAGAACAGGGGAAAGGTAGTCGCTGAAACGTTGCGACTTATCCTTTTTCAATTCTGCATCAACATAGGCACATGCCCAAGCGGGCCGAAATACCACTTGGAGGAAGGTTCGCGGTACGAGGAGAAGCCACAGCGCAATCTCGTAGATGAATTCGTCTACTGACTCCAGTACCTTGACAAGATCCATGACAGTCTAGGACTACTTCTATTCCGAAATCCGCAGGTCAGGCTATGCCGCCCCAAACCTCACCGAGACCAATTTCGAGACTCCCGGCTCTTGCATGGTTACGCCGTAGAGCACGGGTGCGATGCTCATGGTCTTCTTGCTGTGCGTGATCAGGACGAACTGGGTCTGGATGCTCATTTCCTTCACCAGTTCGGTGAAGCGACCGATGTTCGATTCGTCGAGCGGCGCGTCAACTTCATCAAGGATGCAGAACGGACTGGGCGTGTATTGGAAAATGCCCACCAGCAGGGCGAGTGCGGTGAGCGCCTTTTCGCCTCCGGAGAGAAGCAACACGCTCTGTAGGCGTTTGCCAGGAGGCGAGGCGACTACGTCGATGCCGCTCTCGGCGGAGTTTTCTTCGTCGGTCAGTTTCATGAAAGCGTGTCCGCCGCCGAACAGCTTCTTGAACGTAGCCTGGAAATTTTCGTTGATCTTGTCGAAAGCCTCACGGAATTTCTGGCGCGAGACTTCGTCAATCTCGCGGATGGTCGCGGTTGTGTTCTCGATGGAAGAAATGAGGTCCTTGCGCTGGGCATCGAGGAAGGTGTGGCGCTCGGCAGTTTCGCGGTACTCTTCCAGCGCCATCATGTTCACCGGTCCCATGGCTTCGAGTTTGGTGCGCATCTCGCGATACGATTGGTCGCAGGTAGTCAGCTCATCGCCCGTCACGAGCGCGATTGTGTTGTCGGCGAGCAAAGCGGAGCGCTCGATTCCCAATTCGTTCAGGCAGGTTTCCGCCATATACATGGCGTCGGCTGCGAGCTTGGCGGCAGCGGCTTGAAGTTCACCACGGCGGTCGCGGGCCCGGTCGAGCAGTTGCCGGGCGCCTCGAAGAAGCTCATCGATCTCGGAGAGGCGGGCACGCAGTTGGTCCTTCTCGAATTGCAGCAAACTCTCGCGAGCCTGGCTGGCATTGCGTTCGGCCGTAAAATCAGCGGCTTGGCGCTCGAGCTGAACATTCTCGGCCTCGCGCTGCAGGTTCTCGGCGGCGGCGCCTTCAATTTGCGAGGCAAGAGAATCCATGCGCTCGCTCATTTCGCTGAACAACGATTCGATGCGCGCAAGCACGGCGGCAGCGGAGCGATGCCGCTCTTCGAGGGCTGCGACCCGAGCCACACACTGCGAACTGGCCTGGGTCGTGTCTTCGCGGCGTTGACGCAACGAGCCGAGGGACTCCTGGGCGGCTGCGAGCTTTTGTTCGAGTTGGGCGCGAGTTTCTTCCAGTGCCGCAATTTCACCTTGACGCGCTGCGATGATCGATTCCTGCTGGCCGCGCTCGGCGGCAAGACGTTGCGACTCGGCCAGCGCAATGGTCATGCGTTCGGTGACGCGTGACATCTCCGAATCGAGCTGCTGCAGCATATGGCGGGAGGTCATCGACTGATGCTCAGCCTCGCGCCTTTCCCCGTCGAGGCGTTCGAGAAGGGAAGTAAGATCTTTAATTTCCCGGCCGAGCGTGAGCACTCGCATCTCTTCTTCGCGGAGAGCGCGTTCGAGTTCTTCGAGTTGACGGAGAACATCGCGGAGCTCACGTTTCATCGAGAGCGGGCCCTCGGCGCGCTGTTTGCCGCCGGTCACAGTCACGTTGTGGAAACATTCTCCGGATTGCGAGAGAAAGAAGGCGTCGGGATTTTCCAGCGCGAGGCCGCGCGCGGTGTCGGAGCCGGGAACGATGTAGCCATCGCGAAGTTTGGGGAGAATCACTTCCAGCGATTTGCCGAAGCCATCCAGAACACGAATCGTATTCTTTAGCGGAACGATGGAAGCTGTGGGCGGCGCGCAGTGCGCGGCTTCGTCGAGGATGAAGGAAAACTTAGCCTGCGAATCCTCGGGATGAACCAGGAAGGTTGCGCGGCCGTCAACATCGCTGCGCAAGAGGCGAAGTCCTTCGTCGGCAGCGTCCCACGATTTAACAACGATGTAGTTGAGTTCGTCGCGCAGAAAGTCCTCGACTACGCGCTCGAAGCGGGGCTCGACCTCGAGAAAATCGGCGAGGACGCCGACCGGCGCGAGGCCGCTTTGCATCACTCCCGATTGAAAGAGACGGCGAACGGACTCGGTGGAGTATCCGTGCTCAGCGATTACGGCTTCGAGCGAGCCCTTCCGGCCGAGAGCCGTGGCGAATTCGGCGCGAAGAAGATCGAGATGAGTCTTGGCCTTGGTCTCGTCGTTGCGTTTGGACTCGATGAGGCGGCGAAGCTGGCTGATTTCTTCGGCGATTCCGGTGACGCGCTGGGTAACGGTTTCGAATTCGAGGGCGAGTTGTCCGCGCTGGCCGCCGAACGTTTCCACTTGTAGGTTGGCGTTGGCGATTTCGGCTTGCAGACGCTGAGCTTCGCGGTCGGCTCCGGCAAGGCGCTCTTCGGCTTGAGCCAATTGATTGCGCAAGCGCGAGGCCGACGAAACCGTGTCGAAAATGGCAACGCGGGATTCTTCCTGCTGGTGTTCGAGTTCAGAGAGTGCGGCGGTGGCTGCGGCAGCTTCCTGCTGCGAGAGAGCAAGCTCCTGCTGTGCCGCAGTAAGATCGGCGGCGGCGGATTCGAGCACCTGGCGGTTGGAGTCGCGCTCGGCCTCAAGCGAAGTCAGGCGATGACGGGCCTGGGCGAATTCGGCTTCGGCTGAGGCAATGCGGACGACGAGTTCGGCGCAGCGTTCGTCGTTGTGCTGGCGGCGAGCGCGTGCGCGATCAATTTCAAGATCGATCTGACTCAGACGGTCGCGATTCTCGCGCAGCTCCGTTTCGATAGCATACCCGCGCTCTGTGCCTTCGTTGTGCTCCGATTCCAGTTGCTGGACGGCTTCGGTGCGGTGCTGCATGTCCTCCGCGAGAGCGTTGAGTTGAGCGTCAAGTTCGGTGCTCTCCTGCTCGATTGCGGCAAACTTGCTGGCCAGCACGATACGCAGTTGGGCGCGCATCTCGTCGCGAAGCTTGGCGTAGCGCTCGGCCTTCGAGGCCTGGCGCTTGAGGGAATTCATCTGGCGCGTGACTTCGTCAAAAATATCGTTCACGCGCGAGAGATTTAGTTTGGCGTCTTCCAGGCGAGCTTCGGCGAGGCGCTTTTTGGTTTTGAATTTTGTTATGCCCGCGGCTTCTTCAAGAATGGCGCGGCGATCCGTGGGACGGCTGCTGAGAATTTGACCAATGCGTCCTTGTTCGATTAGGGCGTAGGTCTCCGGGCCGAGACCGGTTCCCATGAAGAGTTCCTGAATGTCGCGCAGGCGGCAAAGTTTGCCATTGAGAAGATATTCGCTGTCACCCGAGCGGAACAGGCGGCGCGTGACCACGATTTCTCCCGCACGAAATTGCTGCTGATTAAATTTGCGGCGGCGAATTTTAAGCACAACGACCGGTGCGCCGCTTACCGCGGCCGAGGAAGCCAGGGGAGCGACTGCGTGAACGGGCAGAGCAAAGGCCGGTTCGTCGTCCGGAAATGCGATGGAGATCACATTTACTCTGGAGCGGGGAACCCCAACCTCTTCGGTGAGGCCGGGCTGAGCTTCTTCTACGGCACGTTCAGTCTCTTCGGCGGCGCGAGCGCGGATGGCCGTTTCGTCCCAGTTCTTGTCGGGCATGTCGGCGGCTTCGCTCAAGACCGCGGCGGCGCTTGGCAGTTCGTCTTGAATGTCGATCTCTGTAGGCGCGGCAGCATCGGCGCCGGGATATTGCTCGGGATCGATCAAGGTGAGCGAAACCTCGGCCATGCCGGTGGGCTTGCGGTCGCGGGTGCCGGCGAAGATCACATCCTCCATGCGAGAGCCGCGCAGGGTTTTGGCGGACTGCTCGCCGAGCACCCAGGAGATGGCGTCGGCAATATTGGATTTGCCGCAACCATTGGGGCCGATGATGGCAGCAATGCCATCCCCGTGAAACTTGAGATCGGTGCGATCGCAGAACGATTTGAAGCCGAGAATCTGAAGGCGCTTCAGTTTAAGCAACGTTGACTCCTTGGGAGAAACAGTGGTCAGTGGTCATTGATCCTCGATCATTGATTAATGACCAGTGGCCGGTTCTGCTGTTTGCCGAGCTATTTACTACGCTGGTACCTCGTCGCCGCAGACGATGCAGGCTCCGATTGGTGCTTGATTGCCCGGCTGGGGGCTGGCACAAATTAGAGCTACTGTAACGGTGAAAACGGGGCGGGGTCAAGCAATATAACACTATATATTGTATGACCTTACGACCGAGCGCGCTGGGTTGCACACACATTGCAGCAACTGCCTGGTTTACGGGCTAGGGAAGGACGAGGTGGGAGAACCGCGAGAGCAAGATAAGGCTAACGCAATCGTGGAGATGAAGCAACGAAGAATCGACCCAAGTCAATATTGTCCAGGCGTGTTAACCGTATGAGAATTTCGAGCATGGGTCCGTATTCTAGTCTCAGCAGACAAGCAAATGTCCCGACTGGTGGATGCGGGTCAGGAGGAGTGACTCTGATTAAGGGGTAATTTCAAAGACGGTACCGTACTGGCTGGTACCTCCTTTGGAAGTTGTGCCGTAGAGGTCACCGGCGGCATCGAGAATCAAGTTCGAAAAGGGAATGGCCCCATAGGCACCTGCTCCGAAGCTGTGCAGCGCGGTTTCGGTCCAGCTGCCGCCGGATTGTGGCGAGAGCTCGAAGACCGTTCCGCAGCCGTTGCCGTACGGGCAAGATCCGGCACCGCCGTTGGTGGTGGTGCCATGGAGATTTCCAGCGGCGTCGAAGACCAGGCCGGCGTTTGGAGCGCAACCGTCGGTATGGCAATCGAAATTGTGGATAATGGTTTCGGTCCAGCTTCCGCCGGCGGGGGACAGTTCGAAAACCGTGCCGTCGCCGGTGTCGTTGATACCGCCCCGGACTGTGGTGCCGAAGAGGTTTCCGGCAGAATCGAAGATCAGGCTGGAGCACGGGCAGGCACCGTCGGTGCCGGCTTGGTTTTGATCGAAGCTGTGGAGTACTGTCTCGGTCCACGTGCCGCCAGCTGAGGGCGACAGCTCGTATGCCATCCCGTAAAGGTAAGTGCCGGCATAGTTCGCAGTGCCGTAAAGATTGCCTTGGGCATCGAGAATGAGACTCCCTGCGGGATTCCCTGTGGCAAAGTAATAGAGTACCGCGAAAGTCCAGTCGCCGCCCGCAGTGGGGGACAATTCGTAGACTGTCCCGCCGCCGTCGGGGACGCCGCTGTAGGTTGTGGTGCCGTAGAGATTGCCAGCGGAGTCGAAGACCAGACCGCCGGTGGGATCCAGCCCCTGTTCGCCTCTATTGAAGAAGTTATGTAGAACTTTCTCTTTCCAACTGCCATTAGGCTGGGGCATTAGTTCGAAAACCATGCCGCAACCGATCACGTAGGTTTCTTCCTTGCACAAGCCAGTGCCGCCGGACGCGGTGCCATAAAGATTGCCCGCAGAGTCGAAGATGAGGTTACCGCCGGGGGCATAACCGTCCTTGCCGTTGTCGTTGAAGCTGTGCAGTATCTTCTCGATCCAACCGCCGCCCACTTTGGGCGACAATTCGAAGACGGTGCCGTAGTTGTGAGTACCTCCGCAGCAAGTGGTGCCGTAGAGATTGCCAGCGGCATCGGAAACCAGGCCAGCATAGGGATTGGTGCCGTTCTTGTTGTTGAAGCTGCCCAAGACTTTTAATTGCTGAGCTGAGGCGGACGGGCTGGTCAGGCACAAGATCAGAGTGCAGATTACAAGGATCGCGCTCAGGGCGATGAAGTGTTTGAGGCTTTGCATGAATGATCTCCTTAATCAAAGCGAGTCGGCTGGAGAATTCGGAGGCCTAATTCATGACCTGGGTTCCGTGACGACAGCCCGGGGAGGACAACCGTAGCGGAAATATATCACAGGTGTTGGCAGCCGCGATGAAAGTTGCAGTGAGTTTATTGAAGAGTCGGTCGTAGTGCAGTTTCTTGCACTCCCTCACAGTGGTCGATAGGCTGGCGGTTTCGGCTGTTCTGGATAGAGCGCTGGGTTCGAGCGGAGGAGCAAGTTCGGTTGGCACGCGGGCCTCGCTGCGCTCGGCGGACAGCCGAGCGCGGCTGTCCCTACATGTTTCTTGCCGATCTTCTTCTGGTCTTATTTTTCTCCCAGCTTTTCGAAGAACAGGCAGATGGTTTCGATGCCGTGGTGAAAGTTAGGGATGTGGAATTTTTCGTTGGGAGCGTGGAGGTTGTCGTCGGGGAGACCGAAGCCCATCATTACGCTGGGAATTTTCAGGGCCTGCTGGAAATCGTTGACGATGGGAATCGAGCCGCCGCTGCGGATGAAGACGGTTTCTTTTTTGAAAGTATCGCGCAGCGCTTCGGTCGCGGCTTTAATGTATGGGTTGTCGGTGCTAACTACGGACGCCGGACCCTTGCTCCACACTTTAATTTTAGTTTCGATGCCCTTGGGCGTTAGCTTTTTTACGAAAGCTGTGTAGCGCTTGAGGATGTCGTCGGGATCCTGATTGGGCACAAGGCGCATGGAGACTTTGGCCGCGGCCTTGGCCGGGATTACGGTCTTGGCGCCGACGGCGATGAAACCTCCAGGCATGCCATGGACTTCAAGCGTTGGCCGCGCCCAGGTGCGATATAGAACTGAATAGCCGGGCTCGCCAGTGAGAACTTTTGATCCGACTTCGGTTTTGCGGTAGTGCTCTTCGTTGAAGGGCAGGCGCTTCCAGGCTTTGAGTTCGTCTTTACTGGGCGCCTTCACGCCTTTGTAGAATCCCGGGATCAGAATTTTTCCCTTCGCGTCTTTCAGTTTGCTGATGATCTCGACGAGAGCGAAGAAAGGGTTGGGCGCGGCTCCGCCATAGATACCCGAATGCAGGTCGACTTTGGCGCCTGTGGCTTCGATTTCGGTGTAGACCAGGCCGCGCAGGCCGACGCACAGTGTGGGAAGGTTGGGAGCGAAAAGTTCGGTGTCGCAGACGAGAGCGAAATCGGCCTTCAACTTTGATTTCTGTTTGTACACGTATTCGGTGATCGACTCGCCGCCAACTTCTTCTTCGCCTTCAAAAATCACCTTTACGTTGATAGGAAGTTTTCCGTTACCGGACTTCAGTAACGATTCGAGAGCTTTCACTTCCATCCATAGCTGGCCCTTATCGTCGACTGCGCCGCGGGCATAGATGTTGTTGTTGCGCTCCGTGGGCTCGAAGGGCGGAGTGTGCCATTCGTCGAGCGGGTCAGGCGGCTGCACGTCGTAGTGTGCATAGCAGAGCGCGGTAGGCTTGCCCTGCGCATGCAGCCAGTCAGCGTAGATGAGGGGATGGCCCTTGGTGGGGATGACCCCGACGTTTTCCATGCCGATGCGGCGGAGTTCGTTGGCCACAAAGTCGGCGGCTTTCTGGACATCCGATTTGTGTTCGTCAAGCGTGCTGACGCTGGGAATGCGGAGGAGATCTTTCAGTTCGCCGAGAAATCGCTGCTGATTATTGCGGGCAAAATCGACTGCGGGGGAAGCCATGGGATATTCCTTTCTGATGCGGGGAGGCAACAGTGTGGACTGCTGCATTCGCGGAAACGGTCCAGTATAACTCACGCGTATCCAAGGTGGGTGCCGGCGTCTCCAATAGGACAAGGCGAAAAGGATTGCGGCCGCCAACGCGAAATATTGCGGACGAGCCGATGCAAGAGTGGTTCCCATAAAGTCGAGGCCGGGGAGTTGATGTCCGGGCCCCACGTACCACCAAACGGTGTACAAAGCCTCGAAGGGAACACTGCTGCCGCTCCAGATGCCAAGCGCCAAGGCCAAGCTTGGGATGAATAATACTGCAGCGATCCAGGCCGCGAAGCTCTGCCAGTCTACGATGAGCATGAGTCGAACGCCGACGCCTGCGCCAGTTAACGCCGTGAGCAAACCGCCCGCGGTCCAAAGTGCCGGCAGTTGGCGAGTGAGGGCGCGCTCAGAGGAGAACAGCAGCGCCGTGGTCGCGTGACGAGTTTCGCGACAGCCCATTTGCGACCATAACAAGATAGGCCAGATCCAGGCGGCGAGCAGAACTCCCTGGCGCGCGGCGGAAAGCGGGGCCGTCAGTTCGGCGATCAGTAATCCGCAAGCGACTACGTACCACCACCAGGGTTGACCCTTGAGCATCAAGCGAAGCTCGGAGGCTACGAGTTGCGGGAAGCATAGCCGGCCTGAGGCTCGCAACATCGCGGTCAGATGAGTTGAGGTGATTGCGACTACTGGAGAAGACATTGGCGTAGTGTCTTCTGAGGCAGCGAGCGCGGGCGAAGCTGCAAGAGATCGTGAGCGTCGCCGAAACCATTCTTTCGCGGGGTCGAAGCGGGTAAAGAAGACGGACGCGAGAAGCGCGAGCCCAGCCGCTGCAGCTACCCAGAACACACGGTTCAACAGGAGTTGAGCGGTCCAGTCGATGCCGCTCCAAACAAAAGTGTGAGCGGCGTGCGTGCCGCCGATGGTCAGACTAAATTGAAAATCGGAAGGGCTGGTCGAATCAGCTACATGTAAAGCCGCGCGTGTGCTGCGATAGAGCAGTCGAAGTCCGGAGGGATCGTCCCAAGTGCCGGTACCGCCCATGGCCAGCAATGCTGTCCAGAGAAAAAAATAAAGAACGTTTCCGACGCCGCTGCGCAGGACAGGCAAAGTTTCGAACAGAAGGGCGAGGCTGGCGGTTAGGAGCATTGCGGGCAGGGCAACCAAAACGAACGGCGACCAAAGCTGCCAAAGAGAAATCGGGCGAGCCTCAGGGCGCAGGAATTGCATGGCCAACGCAGCCAGCATGAGAACCAGAACCATACACGCTAGCACGGCGAAATTGCTGAGCGTTTTCGCGAGTGTGTAAATCGCCTTGGGCATTGGCGTCGCAGCGAGAATTTGGCCCACCCGAGTGTCGGAATCGCGCCGGATCGAATTCTTGACAATGTAAAAGCCAACGAGTGAGAGCCAGGTGGAACAACAAATTGTCATCAACATGCCGATCCACGCCGAGTTGTAAACCCCTCGGTATTCGTTGCCGACGAGGATCCACATTTTTTCGGTGGCAACGGCATATGCCAGATATAGGGCACCGGCCAGGGTCAACAAGAAGCTATAGCGGCGGACGCGCTCGAGAAAGTCGGCGCGAGCCATGTGATAAAGCACGCGAGCTCGGTTCACGCCGCGGCTCCAGCGCGGTGCCGGGACAGGCAGAAGATGTAGGCATCTTCGAGCATAGGCGGGAGGGGCTGAGCTCCCGGCGGTGGAGTGTCCGCGAGAACCCGGGCATGAGCGCCATCGCTGCGCCGGGTCGTATTGCTGATCAGATACCGTTGGCGTGCGGCGTTCAGATCGGTGCTGGGCAAAACCCACTCCCACACCTTGCCCTCCACTTCGCGCAGAAGGTCTTCAGGCGAAGCATGCATGACGAGTGCGCCCTGAGAAATCAGGGCGATGTCGGTAGCGGTCGCTTCGATGTCTGAAACAATGTGGGTCGAAAGAATCACGATCCGTTCCCCCGAAAGTTCGGAAAGCAAATTGCGGAAGCGCACGCGCTCTTCGGGATCGAGGCCGGCGGTGGGTTCATCCACGATGAGCAATTGAGGATCGTTGAGAAGAGCCTGCGCGATTCCGACGCGTTGTTTCATGCCTCCGGAGTAGCCGCTCAGCGGCCGCTTGCGGACGTCGGTAAGATTCACCAAATTCAGAAGCTCATCGATGCGGCGGCGGGATGCTGCGGCATCCAGGCCTTTAACCGCGGCCAGATATTCTAGAAACTCAACCGCATTGAGATTGGGATAAACGCCGAAATCCTGAGGAAGGAATCCGAGAACCGCACGTAGGGCGTCCGGATTCGCGGCGACATCCACTCCGTTCCAGGTAATGCGACCCTGAGTGGCGCAGTGATCGTGGCGAGGATGCTCATCAGAGTGGTCTTCCCGGCGCCATTTGGTCCAAGCAGGCCCAGCACACCGGTGCCGATCTCAAGAGTAAAGTCACGCAGCGCCCAAGGGCCGCGGCCATACTGTTTGCTAACGCGATCAATCACCAGTTTCAAAAACCCTCCGCGAATCCTGAGCCGCGATTGTAAGCCCAGTGGTGGGAACGAATCGCGACACGCAAAAGTTCCACCTGCTTATGGCGAGAACCGTCGTGGCGAAAATGGTGTGAGGTCATAGTTGCATCGTGCTCCGGTAATCACATCGGCCATGACTTGTGCAGTGATGGGCGAGAGGAGAATGCCGTCGCGAAAATGGCCGGTAGCAACGTAGTAGCCGGGAGTTTCGGTTGCGCCGAGAATCGGCAAGGCATCAGGCGTTCCGGGACGCAGGCCAGCCCAAGCGTCGTGAATTTGTGCGTCGAGTAGTTTCGGGACCAAGGCGATGGCGGCTTGATGCAGACGCTGAATCGTGGACGCATCGGTGCGCTTGTCGAACCCGGCCTCTTCGACGGTCGCACCCACGAGCAGGCGGCCATCGCTGCGCGGAATAAGATAGACCTGAGGCGAGCGGACGACATGTTTCAGCAGCATACGCGACGGCATAACAAGGCAAAGAATCTGGCCCTTGACTGGGCGGGTGGGGAATGCGCTTGGACCGACCTGACCCGACCACGCCCCAGCGCAGTTCACGACTTTGGATGTTAGAAAAGACGTCTTGTTTGTGGTCACTCCAGTGACATGCCCGTCTGACAGGTTCACTGAGGTCACTGAATCGCCGGAAGAAAAATCCACGCCACGATTCTTCGCGGTCTTGATTGCCGCTGCCGTAAGCGCCTTCGGGTCGACACTGCGTTCCTTCACGAAGAATGCTGGATCATTTAACTCGGAGAGTGCCGGTTCGAGCTCGGCTAATTGTGCGGGAGTCAAGGCTGAAAACGCTGAAGGGGTCGCGTGTTCAGCGGAAGGAAACAAAATTGTACCCTGATCGCGCAGATCGACTTTCGTGTCCGATTCAACTTCTAACTCGTGGGCAAACTCGGGATACATGCGTGCGCTGGCGGTCGCGAGCGGCTGCAAGGCTGGGGGAGTCTCCAATCCGCAATCGACGAGCATTCCACCTGCGGCGTGGGAGGCTTCGCGGCCCGGCTCGCCGCGTTCGATGACCAGAACCCTCGCACCTTTCTTGCGCAGCTCAATCGAGAGCGAAAGGCCGATAATGCCGCCGCCGATTACGATCACATCCCAATTCTTCATTTTTTGATTGTAAAAGAGCGATTCCTCTTTAACCGTGCCGGGGCGAAGATTTCGAGGGCAATGCTGCTGATCGGAGTGCTGCCTTGTTACTTTCGTGACCGGGGACGCATACCTCTTGTTATACGATCTGCGGCTTCAGCCACCTATAATTCGGGCAGTTTGCAGGATTATTGGCGAAAGCTATGACGAGGTTGAGCCAGGAAAAAGCGAGCAGTCCCGCAGCACCATCGGTCTGGATCTATGGTCCAGCGCTCGATCTGGTGGTGGGCTGCGGCGCGTGGTCGGCGCCACTCCTGCTGATTTCGTATTTCGCGATTGCGTCGAGCACTCGCACCTGGTCCGTCGTGTTTTATGCGCTCGCGCTTCTTTTCAACTATCCGCATTACATGGCGACGATTTACCGGGCCTACCATCGCGTCGAAGATTTCCAGAAGTATCGAATTTTCACCGTTTATACGACTGGCCTGCTTCTGCTGACCGGATTGCTTTCACATTTCTGGCTGGGTGTTCTTCCGTTTATCTTCACGCTTTATCTCACCTGGAGTCCGTGGCATTACAGCGGTCAGAACTACGGACTGTTCATGATGTTCGCGCGGCGCGCCGGTGCAAGTCTCGCGCAGGCCGAACGGCGCGCTCTCTATGGTGCGTTCATCGTTTCCTATCTGATCCTCTTTCTTGGATTCCACACCGGGCCTTCGCCCGATGCGCTGTTTGTTTCGTTGGGAATTCCAGCGGCTGTAGGCCGTTGGGGACAGATAGGATTGGGAGTTGTTTTTCTTGCGCTCTCCGGCTTCGGCTTGAGAGGGCTTCTGCAAGCAGCTGAATGGCGAAAGTTGATTCCGTGTCTCACGCTATTCTCGTCGCAGTTTTTATGGTTCCTGCTGCCCACGGCGATGGCGGTCATCAAAGGGTGGGAAATTCCTCAAAGCCGCTACAGTTCCGGCGTGTTGGCCGTGATGCACTCGGCGCAGTATCTCTGGATTACGAGTTATTATGCGCAGCGTGAGGCCGGCGAAGATCGCAGTCGAAGCTGGCGTCCGTGGGCTTATTTTGCGGTGCTGATCGCGGGCGGAATTGCTTTGTTTGTTCCCGGACCGTGGCTGGCAAGCCGCGTCTTCCATTACGACTTCACCGCAAGCTTTCTTATCTTTACCGCGCTGGTAAACCTGCATCACTTTATTCTCGACGGCGCAATTTGGAAGCTGCGCGATGGCCGCATCGCCGAGTTGTTGCTGAATTCGAAAGTGCGCCTGGCAAATGTCGCGTCTAGCGCGGGAGGACGGCTGGCCGAGGTATGGGGATGGTTTTCAGGAAGCGCGCCTCCCGCGCGCCTGGTGCGAGTGGGTGCGGCGCTACTACTTTTGGCGTGGGGAACGATCGATCAGGCGCGCTACTACCTGGCGTTGCGATCGGAGAATGCTAGCGACCTACAGCGGGCAGCGGTGCTCGACTCGTTTGATAGTTCATTGCAGACTCGACTGGGCCGTCGCGAGATGGAGGATGGTCATCCGCTGCAAGCGGAAGCGGCGTGGAGAAAGGCGATGCAATCGAATCCGGCCGATCCCGCGCCGCGGCAGGAATTGTTGCGTCTTCTGGTTCAGAAAAAGCGATTTGATGAGGCTTACGACCTGACGGAATCGTCTTTGCACTATTCGCCCCGGGATGCAAATCTTCTCGTGGACCGCGGCCTGTTGGCGCTAGCCGAAGGTCACACCGATCAAGCGGTCGAGAGTTGGAAGCGCGCGATTGCAATCGATCCCGCGCAACTGCTCGCGCATCTTTATCTGGCGAACGAACTCGATCATGAAGGTGAGGCGCAAATTGCGGCTACGCAATACAAAATGGTTCTGAACATCATCGTGCAGCAGCCGTTGGCGAAGCGTCCGGAGGCGGAGAAGACGATTGCGATTGTGCTCCGCATGGCGGATTGCCAGGAGCGCGCATCCCAATCCGAGGAGGCGGTGCAGTCTTATCAGTTGGCTGCGAAGGTTGCCGCCGAGACGAAGCAAAACAAATTGGAGAGCATTGCAAACGTGAATGAAGCGGCGTTGAAGGCCGAAGCGGGTCGAGTGGGCGATGCACTGAGACTGTATCAGCACGCGCTCCAGTTGGATGATGCGATCGGGGACCGGACCTCGAGTGCCGAAGACTGGTTTGCCTATGGGCGTTTCCTCGATCACGCACAGTTCCCGGCCAGGCTGGTTTATGCGTGCCTGGTGAAGGCCGAAAGTTTTCAGGATTCTATTGCGGATGAGTCACAGCGAAAGTTGCTGGCCGACGCCACCGGGCAGGCCGAAAAACGCGTCGGAACTGAGGCGAAGGCGATCCGTCGCAATCTCGATCCGGGCTTGCAGGAAGCTCTGGCACTGCGCCGCTAATCTATATAAGCAGGTTTTAACCTCGTCCGCATCCCGCGAGCTAATTGACACTTCATGCCCTGTGCTACAACAATTGTAAGGAACCCAACAATCAAATCGTGGTCAAACTCTGGGAGGGGCTATGCCGGACGAAGGCGAACTCGTACAAGTGGAGCATGAGTCAAATACGGGCAAGTGGATTTTAGTTTTTGTTGCGATTGCCTTGGTCGCGGCGGCCGTTTATGGCTATGTGAACACGCAGCAGAAGGTTGAGAAGCTGACGGCAGACTTGGGCAGCAGTCAGGCCCAGGTAGCGGAGTTGCAGAAGCGCATGCAGTCCGCGGAAGCGCAGGAGGAGACTCTGGGTCAGAAGCTTGGCATGACCAAGAAGGAGCTCTCACAGCGCGCCGCCGAACTGCAGGCGCAACAGAGGGCCGCAGAATCGCGCCTGGAAAGTGAAGAGAAGGCGTCGAAAGAACAGATCGGTCAAGTGAGTGGGGAAGTCGCGGGGGTGAAGACTGATGTTGGCGGAGTGAAGACTGACGTGGCTTCAGCCAAGGCCGATCTGGAAGCGACAAAGGCAAAGCTACAGAGTGCCGTGGGCGACCTCGGCGTGCAGAGCGGATTGATTGCCAACACGCGCGGCGACTTGGAAGTTCTAAAGCATAAGGGTGATCGAAACTATTACGAATTCACGTTGTTGCGCGGAGCAAAGCCGCAACCGGTCGCGACTGTGAGCCTGCAGCTTAAGAAAGCCGATAGCAAACACGGGAAATTTACGGTGAATGTGACCGCCGACGATAAGACCATCGAGAAGAGAGACCGTACCGTCGCGGAACCTATTCAGTTCTATGCGGGGCGCGATCACCTGCTGTTTGAGTTGGTGGTTTGGACGGTGGACAAGAACAAAGCCACAGGATATTTGAGCACGCCGAAGGGCGCGCCCACTCCGGTGACGGCCAATTGAACGGAGTGCTTTTCCCGGCGGGCGCGCACGTTGCACTGCAGATCGCGCTGCGTACGGGTGTGATCTACCTGGTGGTGCTGATCGGCGTGCGCCTCAGCGGTAAGCGCGAGGTGGGGCAGATGACCCCGTTTGACCTCACGCTGCTGCTTCTGCTTTCGAATTCCGTTCAGAATGCGATGACCGGGCCGGATACGTCGCTGATTGGTGGAGTGATTGCCGCCACAACGTTGTTAGTGCTGAACTATCTGATAGGAACTCTGTCGGGCGTCAATCGCAAATTCCGGCGTTTGGTTGAAGGGGAGCCGAGCCTGCTCATTCACGACGGAAAGCCGATCGAGATCCACATGGCGAGAGAGCGCGTCAGCATGGACGAACTCGAGCGTGCGGTGCGCGAACACGGGATCGCCAAGTGCAGCGATGTGGCTCTGGCTGTCCTCGAAGTCGACGGCTCGATCAGTTGCTTGAAATATGATGAGATCAAGCCGGACGCGAACACTCACTTGGTGAGGCGAAGGTTCATTCAGAAAAAGTAGTACCCGCGGCAGTGTTCGTCCTCACGTTCTTGCTCAGCCTTCAGCGCATTCAATCTACCGGCACAAACTTCACACAGACCGGCTGAGAGATATCCAACACCTTGCCCGTAGGCGTCAGACGGCCAGTCTGCGGGTCGATGCGGAAGACGACAACGTTGTCGGACTTTTCATTTTCCGCAAGGATCAATTTGCCGGTTGGATCGATCGCGAAATTTCTCGGACTTGCCCCCTTTGTCGGGACGTACTCGATCGGTGTCAGGGTTCCTTGTTTTTGATCGATGGCAAAGACGGCGATGCTATCGTGGCCGCGGTTCGAGGCGTAAAGAAACTTGCCGGCCGGGTGGACTTCAATTTCCGCCGCATCATTCTGGCCGGCGAATCCTTTAGGCAAGGATGAAATTGTCTGGAGGGGATGCAAAACGCCTCCGGCGTCATCGTAGCTGAAAGCTGAAACCGTCGATCCCATTTCGTCGAGAACATAGCCAAATTTTCCGTTGGGATGGAAAGCGAAGTGGCGCGGACCGGCGCCCGGCGCGGCTTTGGCAAACGGCGGATCGTTCAGAGTGAGCGACCCCTTTGCGCTGTCAAATTTGTACACAAGAGTTTCGTCGAGGCCGAGATCGTCGACGATGGCGAAGCGGTTGTCGGACGATAAGTCGATGGAATGCGCGTGGGGTCCTTCCTGGCGCTTCGGATTGGTGCCATGGCCGGTGTGCTGGGTGAAAGCTGAAGCCTCGCCAAGCCTGCCATCCGCCAGCACAGGAAATGCGGAGATGCTTCCGCCCGTATAGTTTGCCACCAACACATACTTGCCAGTCTTATCGACCGTGATGTAGCAGGGATCGGCGCCGCCTGACGCCACTTGATTCAGCTGCGTCAATTTGCCGGTCCCGTGATCGATGGAGAAGGCAGTGACGGCTCCGCTCTTCTGGCCTTTGTAGTCACCGGTTTCGTTGACCGCGTAAAGAAATCGATGGTTGGGATGAATGGCGAGGAATGATGGATTTGTGGTTTCCGCGACCAGGCCGACTGTCGTCAACGTCGAACTGTTGGGGTCGTATCGATAGGCGTAGATGCCTTTACTGGCGCTGCCTTCGGCAGTGTAAGTGCCGACGTAGGCGAAATACTTGTCGTCGTGTTTGGGGGGCGTCGCTACGGCGCAAAGGGTAGTGAGTAGGAATGCGATCGTTGGGAAAATATGTCTAGTTCGATTCATCGCTATATAAAATCGCACGTGAGCGCTAATGACGCAAGTTTTGGGCGTCGCATCGTGCAGGAGCCTACGGAAGACAAGTAGCGGCAGAGTCCTTACGTTCGCGATACTGCGCTACGGCCTCTCGAAAACGAAGCCTAGCCGTCTGAAAGTCGCTTTCCCAGCACTCGTTAGCTTTCGTCCTTTCGTCAATTTTCTCTTTGGCCTTACAGACAAGACCTAGGCGAATCTCCTCTGTGAGGACAAGCGCCGTGCCTCCTCCTTCGGATGGGTCATAGTTGCGCTTTATGTGGTTGCACTCGGCACACGCGGGAACCAAGTTATCAACCTTCCATCCCAGCTCAGGATGGCTGCATCTGGGCAACAGATGATCGATTGTGGCTGTTTTTGCAGCTTCCCACGTATCTAGCAGAGGCTTCCCGCAGTATGCGCAGCCGCCACCGTCTCGAATAAACGCTTGTAGCGCGTTGGCGTTCCACCCTTCCCCGAAATAGAGGGACTTCTTCCTTAAAGCCGTTGTAATTTCTTGCAGTTCCTTTTCGCACGACATAGCAGCATCCTCTCAAATCACTATGGAAGGATCATTGCACGGGAACCTAGGCGGCACTACTACCAAATATTGGCAATTACTTGGTCAGTACCACCGGCAACGGTTGGTCATAGGGTTGAATGACGACACTCACCGACTTACGCTGATTGAATGATTCGAGGCTAACCGGGAAGCTAACAATCACCGTGCGTTTGACTTCCTCGCCGGGTTGCAGCTTGTCCTCGGGAGAGAGCGCCGGCTGTGCGTTTGCCGCCAGCGTAGGAAACGCCTGATAGTATCGTCCGAAATCGACGGCTGAGATGGCGTCGGCGGTCAGTTCTCCGCTGGGAGTTACGAGTTTTCCCGCAATGTCGTGCACCCACAGCGATTTCTTGCCGGGATTGCGCAAAGAGAAGGTGAGGGCGGTAAGGACCGCAGTTTGGCCGGGGATCTCGACTGCAGTTACGTTGTCAAGCGATCCGGCGGCTTGCGGCTTGGCGCGTTGAAGAAAAGATGCGATGCCGGCAATGACGAGTACTCCAGCGATTGCCGCCAGAAGAATCTTTGCCGGTGGCAGCTTGCGCTGAGCCGTGCCGAATTCGCGACCAATGTTTATGGTTGGTCCGCGTTGTGCTGCGGGCGGCGCGGAAGCGGCAGGCGAGGTTGGTGCGGTTTGAGGAGCGGGATCAGGGTTGGGGATGGGGTCAGGCATTTAGGTCTCTTCGTTGCCTTTTGATTTTACTCTCCAATTCAGTGACTGCCCCCGCGCCCTTCAAAGCAAATTCCACGGTCTTCTCATGCACTCCACTCATGTTTCATCGCCTTGGCAAACCTCTGCGCGGGCAGAGTATTCAGGACGTCATCTTTGGTTAGCCATGCGCGGCGGGCTTGCAAAACGCCATACCGGATCTTATCGAGATGCGAGGTGTGGTGGGAGTCTGTGTTGATGACGATTTTCACGCCGCGTTGTTTGGCCTGGCGGAGGTGGACGTCATTGAGATCGAGGCGGTCGGGATAGGAGTTCAGCTCCATCGCAACTTTGTGTTTTGCCGCCGCGGTGAGCACTGCGTCCATGTCGAACTGATAGGCGTCGCGGCGAAGCTGGAGACGGCCGGTGGGATGGCCAATGATTGAAGTGTTTGGATTGGCGACGGCTTTAAGCAGGCGCTCCGTCATCTTCGCCGGTTCCTGATTGAAAACGGAATGGACGCTGGCGATGACGACATCCATCTGAGCGAGCACGTCGTCTGAAAGATCGAGGTCGCCATCGGCGAGGATATCCACTTCGATTCCCGCGAAAATGGTGATGCCTTCGATGTTTTTGTTTGCCTCGCGAATTTTCTGGATGTGAGCGAGCGCACGCGTGTCGTCGAGTCCATTGGCGAAGGCAAGATTCTTTGAGTGGTCGGTGATCGCCATGTATTTGTAGCCGCGAGCCTTGGCGGCCTCGGCCATCTCTTCGATGGTATTGCGGCCGTCGGTTTCAACGGTGTGCATGTGCACGTCGCCCTGAAGGTCTTCGAGAGTGATTAAAGTGGGCAGGGTATGTTTATCGGCGGCGTCGATCTCACCCAGATTTTCGCGCAGCTCGGGAGGAACATAGTCGAGGTTCAGCTTGCCGTAAATTTCTTCCTCGGTCCTGCCGGCGACCGGCTTTTCGGTTTTGAGATCGGCGAGGCTGTATTCATTGAGGGTGTAACCCAGCTTGAGGGCGCGCTGGCGCAGGGCGACGTTGTGGGCTTTCGATCCGGTGAAATACTGCATCGCGGCGCCGAACGACTCGGGAGGCAGCAGGCGAACATCGACTTGCAAGTCGCTGCGCAGGCGGAAGCTGATCTTGTTGTCGCCCTGCGCGATGATGCTCATCAGCGGAGGGTATTGCGCGATGTAGTGCACGGCTTTTTCGCGCTCGGCTTCACTGCAGCATGCGGCACCCGTCACTAGAATATCGAGATCGCCGACGGTTTCGCGGCCGCGGCGCAGGGAGCCGGCGGGGGTGATGCGGTCGATGCCGGGGAACTTTGCGAGATAGTCGGTGAGCTTTTTGGCTTCGGTCTCGGCGGCATCGATCAGGAATCGACCTGAGATACGGCGGTAATCTTCTATCGCCTTCAGCAATTTTTGTTCGTGCTTCTCGCCCATGCGCGGGAGTTCGCGAATTTTCCCTTCGCGAGCGAGCTTTTCCACGCCATCGACATCGCAAACTTTGTGAGCACTCCAAATCAGGGCGATCGTCTTTGGTCCCAGGCCCTGGATTTTTAATAGCTGAAGCATCGAAGGGTGATATTTCTGGAGCAGATCGGCTTGAACCTTGAGGTGGCCTTCGTTGAAAAGCTCTTGCAGGTTGACGAGCATGCCTTTGCCGATGCCGGGAATGGCGAGCACTTTCTTGGGTTCGCTAATGAGGTCCCTGATCTGGTCGGTCAGATTCTCAATCGCCTGAGCCGCGTTGCGGTAGGAGCGGATGCGAAAAGAATCCTGCCCGTCAATTTCGAGCAGGTCCGCAGTTTCGTACAAAACTGTGGCGATGGATTTGTTGTCCATTTGTGCAGTTTAGATTAAACAAATCAAAAAGGGAGAGAGCCAGAGCCATGGCTTGCATCTACGGGAGCAGGAATGCGCAAACGAGGAGGATTCCGAGCAGTGCATTAATGACGATATCGCGGCCTCGCGTAGTAGCGAGGACTCCTACCCGTGATTGAGTATAGCGGTGCCAAGCTCAACAGCAACGCTTTGTCACGCGCTCTTGCTAACGTTGGCGGCTTGCGGTCCCTTGGCACCTTCGGTGATTTCGAACTCGACCGCGTCGCCTTCCTGCAGGCTCTTATAGCCTTCAGAACTGATCGCGCTGTAGTGTACGAAAACATCGGGGCCGTCGGCGCGGCCGATGAACCCGTAGCCCTTTGCGTTGTTAAACCACTTCACTGTGCCTTTCAGTCTTTCCACGTACCCCCTCTTTCCGCACGCCCTTAGTGTGGGGGTGGGCCCAAGGACGTGCCCGCATAGGATGCATTTTGGAGCGATTAGGATGAGGTGTCAAGGCGAAACAACGGAGAAAAAAGTCTTGTTTTCTTCGGCGGAGGATGCGATCGAGGGATGCTCGACTGGACATCCGATTGGGCTCCGCTCAGGGCAAGGCGAGGGGCTGTCTCCGTTTGGTTACCTTAAATTTTACTTAAGTTCTCCTCGTGATCGAGCCACAAAACTGACAAGATGGTTTTTGCATCGCGAATCCTGCCGGTCATCACCATGCGAACCGCGGTCAGCAGCGGCACCATGCGTTTGTGGATGATTTCGTCAGGCTCGGGCTTTGCTTGGCCGGCGCGTAATCCCGTAGCCAGGAACACCGACATCGTTTCGGCAACGAATCCGGGGCTGGCGTAGAAGTGCAGAATGCGCCGCCAGTGTGCGGCGGTGTATCCAGTTTCCTCGAGGAGTTCTCGGCGGGCTGCGGGAAGCGGCTTCTCGCCGGAATCGATGCGGCCGGCAGGAAGTTCCCATAAATAATCCTGGGCAGCGTGGCGATATTGGCGCTCAAGCAATACATGAGGGGTAGGGCCGGAATCGTCGACAGCCAAAATGACTACCGATCCGGAGTGATGGATGATATCGCGACGTGCGCTGACGCCTCCGGGTTCCTGAACCTGGTCGGTGGTGACCCAAAAAGCCGGACCGCGATACACGGTGCGCGAAGAAATCAATCGAGCCTTGGGATGGGAACGCTTGGAGGATTTCTGGGCTTGAGGTTTTGTTTTCAACTTCGCTCGCGAAGGTTTCGGCATAAGACAAATATAAAACACGCCCTCCGCCTTTCGGCTCCGGATCTCGAAATACATAATGCCGACGATGTGACGAACGGATTCGCGCTGGGTTCTGCTATTCTGCCGGGCATGCCTCGAGAGAAGTCAGCTAAGCCGCGGATTACGTTAATCGGCGCGGGAAATCTGGCGGGTGCATTGGCGACGTCTTTGCATCAGGCAGGAATCGTAATCGAGCAGATCGTCGCCCGTGCGGCCGGGGCGTCTTTGCAACGGGCGAAGCGGCTGGCGGTTGAGGTCAATGCGTCTGCGACACTTCTGGGGCGCGACCTGAGCAGAATCAATATTGATGCGGATGTTGTTTGGTTCTGCGTGCCCGATGGAGCAATTGCCGACGTCGCGAAATCTCTCGCGACCGCAATCGATTGGACGGGCAAGGTAGCGCTGCATTCGAGCGGCGCTCTCACCAACGCCGAGCTTGCTGTGCTGCGGAAGCATGGGGCGGTTGTGGGATCGGCGCATCCGCTGATGACCTTTGTGCGCGGCTCGAAGCCTGTGCTCGCGGGAGTTCCGTTTGCCATCGAAGGTGATCGCAAAGCTGTGCAAGTTGCGCGGGCCATCGTGAAAAGTCTTGGGGCTGATCCTTATTCCATTCGCGCCAAGGACAAGGCGGCTTACCACGCGTGGAGCACTTTCGCGTCGCCTCTATTCACGGCGCTGCTGGCGACCAGCGAGCAGGTAGCACTCTGCGCTGGAGTGAAGCGGAGCGCGACGAGGCGGAGAATGCTGCCGATACTGAAGCAAACACTTGCCAACTATGAAGCGCTCGGTGCAGCAGGGGCATTCAGCGGGCCAATTGTCCGCGCAGATGCCGGTACAGTTAAGCAGCATCTCACGGCCCTGCGTGACGTACCGTTGGCGCAGCAAGTCTATGTTGCGCTGGCCCGAGCGGCGCTGGCCTATTTGCCGTCGAAAAACCGGAAGATGGTCGAGAGAGCTTTGAAGTCAGCGCAACGGGGTGGCAGCAGAGGTTAGCGTTTTACGCGCTCGCATAGCGAGCACGAGCAAACCAAGCACTACAAAAGGAAACGCCGCTGCTGTGCGCAAAGGCAACAAGAGAACGGCTTTCGAAGAAAATACTTCCGGCCTCAGCAATGGGCGCAACACGATCAGGGCCAGCGACGACAGCCACGGCCACAGCAACACTACTGTTCCAATCGCCAATAGCGTGCGGAAGATCGGACTTGAATACTGCGATTGCCAACGGGAAGCGAGCAAGAAAATTCCTGGCAAAAGAATCACGTGATCAAAAACGGACTGTCCGGGCAGCAAGGCTATCGTCGTAATGGCAAGCAAGAGGCTCAGTGCCATCCAGAATTGATCCGAACCGGCAGCGGCGCCTCGCCAACGCCATCCCAAGACGACGGCCGGGATTAACGCGCTCAAAGTCAGCGCAACGCCGCCATGCGGTCCTAGACTCGGCCCCAACAATTCGCTGATCAATGGAGGCGTGGAATAGCGGTCGTAGCCTCGGACTACTCCTAGCCAGGAGGAGATCCAGTGCGGCCAGACGGCGAGGGACGCGCCGATGAGCAAGAACATGGTCGCGAAGAACGACAGCGAAAACTGACTCCGCTGGCGCCAGTCCGACAAGCTCCAGAAGAAAAGATACATGATCGCGAGCAGTGTCATCTGCGGCTTGATCGTGGTTATCGCCATCAGAAACCCTGCGAGCACTAGATGATCGCGCACGATTGCAAGCAGGGACACAGCGAGAAGAAATCCCACGAGCAGACCCAACTGTCCCGCATAAAGGCCTTCGAGTTCGGGATAGCTGCATAGCGTCAGGAGGGTAATGATGACAAGCCAATTCCAGCTCACGCGCCACGATAAGGCTTTCGTCCAACAAAGGACTGCCGCAGCAATCAAGGTTGCGAGCAGCGCCGTCCATACGATTCGGAATGTCGCGAATGGCAATTCGCTCGCCGGCCAAAACATAAGGTCGCAGTAGGCTGGATAAGCGAAGGTTCGGTAGTCGGTGGGAGGGTCGGTCGGAATGCGCGCGTCGAGCGGGCGTCCAAACAAGCCGATTTGGATTTCACGGGTTATCGCCGGGCTGTAGAGATCGCGACGCTCTTGCCGCCATTCGCGCGAGGTTAGCCAGATCGGGTAGATGTCAGCTCCAAAAGCATATGGGCCGGCTAAACGCTTGGCGGCAAGTACTGCCTTCACCCGGGGCATGAACAATCCGAACTGGTAGTAAACCATTGAGGCCGCGCCAACGAGCCCGAAGCACAGAGCAAGAGCGGCCGTGCGAGATGGGCGATTTCGAAAGAAGCGTGGGAGCATTCGCTACAGAGAGAGTCAGCGAATTAAATCATGGGCTGTTGAATTCGCGCAATGCCGTGCTAGACGATTAAAGCCCTGATTTCGATTGCCTGCCTGATGATCTAGCGCGAAGTAAAGAGGTGCCCAAGTTTCTCCTTCTTGGTTTTCAGATACTCTTCGGCGTGTGGGCTCGGCGGGACTTCACACGGCACGCGTTCAACCACCTGGACCCCGGCGCGCTCCAGGGCCTCGACCTTTTCAGGATTATTCGAAAGCAGGCGCACCTTGCTTACGCCGAGAGATTTCAGAATTTCCGCGGGAAGAGCGAACTCACGGTAATCGGCCTTAAAACCGAGGCGTTCGTTGGCCTCAACCGTGTCGAGGCCTGCATCCTGTAGTTCGTAGGCTTGCAATTTTGCCATCAGGCCAATGCCTCGGCCTTCCTGCTGTTCGTAGATCAGGACTCCCGCGCCTGCCTCGCGAATCATGGAAAGAGCCATTTCAAGCTGCTGTCCGCAGTCGCATCGCAAGGAATGGAAAACGTCGCCGGTCAGGCATTGGGAGTGGATGCGTACTAGTGGCGGGGCGGACTGGATGTCACCCATCACCAGAGCGACGGCATCTTCGACGCGCGGACCGCTGTCATCGCCATTGTGATTCGCTTCAGATTCACTGCGAAACCCGTAGATACGGAAATTTCCCCAGCGGGTAGGGAAGTCTGCCGAGGCCAGTTGCTGAACTTTCTTTTCGCTCACAACTCAATTATATCGGGCCAGATCGGCGAGGGCGTGTCCAGAGTCGTGGAAAAGACTGCTAGTCCTAAGAAAGCGTGACTTTTCTAAGAATGAGACGAAATGAAAAAAGGCCGCCAAGATGGCGGCCTCAAAGCGATGCGAGTTGAAATTAGATCACACTTTTTACGGTTTTTGTTTCAAGGGTAACGCTGTTGTTGCTCGCCTGACCGACTGCGAAAAGCATCGCGACCGATTGCGAGGAGAGGTTGATGGGCGTAGAAGCGACCAAAGTGGTTGTGCCCTGGTTGATCTCAACGGTGTAATTGCCCGAGGGAAGCGTGACGTTCAGCAACGCACCGGGATTTACCGAGTAGGTATACAACTTCGATGTGGCGGTATTTTCCAGGATGAGTTGCACCGCCGGAGAATCCGCGGCCTGGGCGAAGAGCACGCGTCCCATGTTGGCCGGCACCGCAGAGAAAACGTTGGTGAAGGTCAACAGGGTTGGCGTGCCGGTTTGACTCAGCGCGATCACCGCCGAGATGGTTTTATCGGCGGGGAGCGTCACCGTACTGTCGACGATGGGCGTGTTGGTACAGGGCGCTAACGTGTTTGCCGGGCTTACTTTCACGTCATAGCTTCCTGGAGCGAAGCTGAGCGGACCAGCAATCACTCCAAGGGCTAGGCCGTGTTGCGAGCAAACCTCGTCATTGATCAACACATCGACTGGAAAAGTTGGATCGGTGGTGGTTGAGTAATCCAGTCCTGGAATGCCCTGGACAAGATACATATAAGAGTTTTCGGATGCGAACATGGCGGTGCTCATTGCGGCGCAGAGGAGGGCCAGTCCGAAGGTGAGGCGAATGTGCTTTGTCATAATTTTCTCCAAGAGTGTGGGGAGGTGGCTATTGGCCAAATAGCCAGCATTCATGGTGATGAGCGCCGCTCATTAACTATTTGCTAAGTTTCGCGAGAGCCTTCTGCTCTCGGTTATGTGAACCCTGGAGTTTTTCAGAAGTTCTGAGGGGCCGCAAAATTCATCGCAGTGAAATCTTGCAATGGAATTGAGTGGAGTGAATTGCTACGGCGCTAACCTCTTGCCTTGAAGTGAAAGATGGCGTCCTGCTTGGAGGGAATTGCGTTACCGTTGTGGGTCGCGGGATGGAAGTGCCAACTGTCGAGCGCAGCGAGAAATTTTTCATCGAGCTTCGGGCCCATGCTGTGTATCACCGTTTTGCGGACAATTTCTCCACGCTCGTCAATCGTAATCTCGACCACTACGTTGCCTTCGGAGTCTGGCAGTTCCCACGGGTAAACCACCGGGTCGGAAGTGGTGATGGGAAGGGCCGGACGAATCTCATCGCCATAGATGGGGCCGCCGGGCAGCGTTCCATAGGATAATCCAGCCAGCGCGCCGTGGCCTTGTTTAGAGAGCATGGCCGTTTTTGAATCATCCTCAGCCGAATTTTGTGAAAGCGCAGCGCTGGGTAATGCCAGCTTAGCCAGCGCGGAATCTTTTTTCCACGTCAGCTTTTCATGACCGAGATGCTGATGACGATATCTCTGGGTGGCGCGGTCGGGCGAACTCGTCTCGCTGTCATCCGGTGATTGCGTGGGAAAATACAGCCGCGCAAGAACTCTGCCGTTGTGTCCGAGTGCGATGGAGGTGGGCGTCAACAACTGGGGCTCGGGCGAATGCAACAGCCAACCGAAAAATATGGCGTGCAGCGCCAGCGAGCCGGTTACCACCCAGCTCTGTCGCGGTGTCGCAGGATGTAATTGCGCAAACATCAAGAGAAACTCCCCACGGCCCAAGTGTTTAGGTTAGACGGGCAATGGGGGGATTCGTCAAGATTTTTCCGCCAGTTGCGTAGTGTCTAGTGAGCGGCCCATTTCGTTTCCGAACACGATACTGTGACGACCGAGATCTCTCGCTCGGATCCGGGTTCTCGTTGGAAAATGTATGTACGGCCCCGATCGAAATGTGTAGACCGGTACCGCGAAAGCGTGGTGTGGAGGAAAGAACGCTGGTAAAATGAATTGGCAAACCAGCAAACCATCCGGTCCGTGGGGCTATAGCTCAGCTGGGAGAGCGCGTCGTTCGCAACGACGAGGCCGTCGGTTCGAGCCCGACTAGCTCCACCAAATAAATCAGCGCGACCGATTTCAAGTACCCAGATTGACGTGTGAGCAGATCCACTCAAGCCTGGTTTTGGCTTGAGTGGATCTGCCGTCCGAGACGCCGAGTCTAACTGCGTATCAACTGCTCCGTTTCGCGCTGCTGGCGCGCCTCAATGACGGCGAAGAAACGCACGTTCACCTGGGCGCGATCCGATTCCAGACGCGCCACCGTCTCGGCAAAGGGTTCCTGCAGCAGATCCGATTTTTTCTTGAGCCGTTGCAGTCCTTGGACGGCATTGTCGATTCCTTGATTCACCATCAATAACGCTTCAAATAAGTATGCTTTTTGCATTTTTGATCTCCTTCTGAGTTTTTGAGTGATAGCCATCAGAGGAGGCGGAGATTCCAGAAATGGAACTCGCATGGACAAAACTGGGGTGTGCGGATTGAAGAAGGAAAGCGAAACCGCTACCTTTTGTAGGAGCCATGTTGCCTGCCTCTTAGGCGACTTTGGTTAGGGGCGCATCGGTGCTTGTTACACCGGTGCGTCCCGCTTGCGGTTGGTTACTGCACGATTGTTTCCTGATGAGCCGGTTGTTGAATTAGATCAGGCAGAGAAAAATTACGAAGGGCTGTGCGCGGATTGAAGCAGATATCCTCTTTTTTAGTTACTTACGCAACATATATTGTGCAAAGCGATTCACTGTCTGCTAGCATTGGTCGGCAAAAGGGGCGGATGTTCCACAGATTGTGTGGTTTGCCCGCTGCGGCTATGGCATTCCAACTGCATCAATGTTCCGGGTTGGAGTGTCTTCCAATATCCCAGTAATACCGCAGGTAGGAGTAGTGCGTGATCGATCCCGGTAGGGGAAGTATCCGGCCGGTGGTACGGCGCCGGAGAACGCGCCGCCACCGCCGCAATCGAATAATTCGCCGCTCTCTCGTGTTTGCGGCAGTATTGCTTACGGTCGGCTCCTCAACGCTGGCACTGCGGTATTTGAGTCCTTCGTTATTTTTTTCCAAGCACGCCATGCCGCCCTCGTTCGAGCAAGTTGAACTCAGCCGTGATCGAGTGGTGAAGTTGAATGAAATCCTTTCGCAGTCGGAGCCTTCGCGCCCGGTGTATCCCTATTCGGTTGTGCCGGGCGGAGTTGAAGATGCCAGGGAACTGAAGTGGGTGGCGGAGCACGATCCGGTTGTGGCCGCGCACTATGCAGGGTTTGATTACGATCACGCGCGCGTGGTGCGTCTTACGCTTGCGAAAACTGTGTACGTCTCCTACCGCATCGGCAACCACATTTATTGGACTCGCCGGCGGGTAAAGCTGCACAAGGGCGAAAAGTTGATCACCGACGGCCGAATGACCGCACGCGGCCGTTGCGCCAACCGCGTCGAGGAAGCTCCGCAAGTGGCGTCTTTGCCGTCGGAACCGCCGCTGATGAGCTTTGACGAACCGATGCCGGTATTTCAGGGCACGGCGGCGCAAGGTCCTCCGGTGGCATTTCAGTCGGCGCTGCTGAGCCGTCCCGGAACTCCCGGCCTTGGCCCCGCTCCGCTGAGCTTATACAGTCCGTTTAGCGGCGGAAGCTGGGTGCCCATCGCGCCTCCGCCTTTGCCGACCAACGTTTGCGCCCCTGAGAAGAAGAAGGGAACCGTAACCAGTGGCGGGGGAACCGGCAAGAAGAAGGTAAGCCCTTGCGAGACTGGCGGTGGAGCTTTGCCCGAACCCGGAACCTGGATGATGGTCGCTTCAGGCCTCATCGGCATCTACGGATTAGCGCGCCGCAGATTAGCCCTGGTTTAGCTCGCGTCGATTTAGTTCGCGGTTCCGTTCTGAGTCAAGACCCAAAGTCGTAATACTTCCGCGTAGTTCTTCCGCGGCTATCGCTGCTAGAATCTCCGTAGTTCCACGCCAATTCCTGCAAAGGCATTTATGCAGATCTCCCCTAGAACCGTTGCTGGCTACCTGCTATGGACGACAGTGTGCTTCTCTTTCCCAGTCGCGGGCCACGCGCAAGCCGCGTCTTCTGTGCGGCGGGTGCAGGTGCTGCACAATAAGGGGCAGGTCGAAATTGAGATTGAAGCCAGCGACCGGATGGTTCCGCAAACGCAGGTGTTAGCCAATCCTGATCGTCTTGTGGTCGACTTTCCGAACGCCGTTCCCGGAGCGCAACTGCGCAATCAGGCAATCAATCGCGCCCAGGTGAAGAGCCTGCGGGTGGGCCTGTTTTCAGCGAAGCCTCCGGTGACGCGCATTGTGCTCGATTTGAACGGCCCGCAGCGTTACCAGGTTTTTCCTGACGGACGAACTGTGATTGTGAAGATCGGAAGTCCGGGGTCGGAAGCTGCGGAATTGAATCCAGCTTCAGTTGGGCCGAAAAATTCTGCGGGGCATTCTCCTCGACTTGGTTTGCTCAACGCGACCTATCCGGCGCAGCAGGTACGCATTCCCGCGCCCGAGTCGCCTCCCGCCAAACCACCCCTCGAGGTTTCGTTTCACGATGGGCTGTTGTCGATCAGCTCGAACAAGGCAAATCTTTCGGAAATTCTTGCGGCCGTGCATCAGCACACCGGCGCTGACATCGCTATTCCGGCAGGAGCGGAGCAAGAGCAGGTGATGGGCGATATGGGTCCGGCCCCGGCTCCGGAAGTATTGGCTCACTTGCTGAACGGATCGAAATTCAATTTTCTGATCATCAGTTCGACCACCAATCCCGGCGCGCTCGATCGCGTAATTCTCAGCCCGCGCTCCGAAGCGCTGGCGCCGCTGCCGTTGCCTCCGTCTCTGACTCCGCAGCCGACACAAGCGCGCGTTGAGCCCGAGCAGGAACAGGACGCTGACATTCCTCCCGCCTCCTCAGCACCGGTGCCCCCGGCTCCGACCCAACCTCCGCCAATGCCTCCCGACGTAAAAGCCGCTCCGGACGCGCCAGAATAGCGCTCGGGATCAGTCGCACCCGGCTGCGTTTCGTAGATTTGCGATTTTCCTTTGACGCCTACCCGAGCGTGCTCTAGTATTTGTGTGCGTTCGCCGCAACCCTTCCCTCGCGGCAGCTATAGGTCAACGCGCGATGGTTCGCGCGATTGCCTTACTTTGTTCATGGACTTTACTTCTAAAGAGGAAAATCATGGCTGCGATCCTCAAGACGTTTGTTGTCGTGTCTCTTGTAGCGTCAGTGTTATTCCCCACTACCTCTGCGCTTGCACAGAGTGCGTCCATGCAACTCATTACGGCAGAAAAGGGATGGGCACTCGACAATCACCGTCTCTTCTGGACCAATGACGATGGCAGCCATTGGAAAGACGTTACTCCGCCGCACCAAGAGTCCGAGACTATAACCGACGTCTTCTTCCTTGACGCGTCCCATGGTTGGGCATTGCTCTGCGGCGAGCAAGACGACCGGAACAAGTTGAGCTTCAATATCATAAATACCTCGGACTCAGGGGAGACTTGGATCGTCGCCCCTGTTAGGATTCCAAGCCAAAAACCTGACGAACTCGACGGACATGCTTGGCTGGATTTTGTTGATCCTCTGCACGGCTGGATGGTATTGCACGCCAACAGCAGTTCCGCTTTTAGCTGGGGACTCCTGCTAGCGACCGACGACGGCGGTAAGAATTGGAAGGAACTGCCTCAGGCACCGATTGCAGGGCGTCCTGTTTTTGCTACACCGCAGGAGGGCTGGATTTCAGGCAATGGTGGTCCGAAAGGGATGTACAGCACTCATGACGGCGGAATGAGTTGGCACGACGATGGGCCAACCCTAGGGAACCTTCCTTCGTCGTTGCCGACCAACCCAAGCTACGGAGATATGAAGTTCGCGGATCCAAATCATGGTTTCCTCGTAATCCACCTCTCGCCGGCGAATGACGCTGAAGAGCCTAGAGGAACCGCGTTGGTCTTGTTTGTAACGAGCGACAGCGGTAGGACATGGAAGTATGACCGGGCGCTGACAGATCGGGGTGCCTTTACAAAAAACGGTGGGGCGTTGTCGCGGCTTGTTGCAGGTTACGTAATTTCTAGCGTCTCTGAAGCGGGGTCTCTGCTCGTGGCGTTCAACGACAGAAAGAATCTAAATCGGGTCACGCTGATGAACATTGCGCACCAGGGAGAGGCAACTACTGAAGCTGCCCCTAGTGCCCGCTCCGAGAACGTTCTTTGGCGACAGGGCGATGATATTGCCGCGCTTAGCTTCGTTAGTGGTGCTCGCGGCTGGGCACGCACAAGTTTGGGCGATCTGCTGCTAACCTCAGACGGAGGCGCGACATGGAGGAACATCAACCCGATACCCATCGTGCGTCCCGCCGTTGCTCCGACGCCGAATGGCCCACGAGTACAGGCACACAAGCTGGGGCCTGGCCCTTCGCTCGTCCCCCAATCCCCGCAGGCTGGAGTGCATTACACGGAGCGATTGGGATTTGACGAGCACAATGTTGCCACGGTAGCCGCGATGGGGACATGGTTTAGCATGAGCCCGTTTTTCGACGCTGGCATCTACGTGGGAGGGGGTAACTACTGCGGTCAGAAGGTTAACGGAAAATGTGTCAGCCGGCCGGACCCCGGCCTGAGTTCCCTTTGGGTGACCCAGATGGAGGGCCAAGGATGGGGATTTCTGCCAGTATGGGTGGGGCCGCAGGCACCGTGCGTCAACGCGGCCGGACTCGGAATGTTCACTGCCGCCAATGCTGCGTCACTAGGTACGTCGAGTGCCGACAGTGCCGCTGCGGCGATGAGCGGCTATGGTCTTCCCCAAACCGTAGTTTTCTATGACATGGAGAACTATACATCGACTCCCGGTGATTCATGTTCGCTAGCGGTACGCGCGTTCTTGACTGCATGGGTACAGGAAATGAATGCAGACGGCTTTGCAACGACAGCGGTATATGGGAGCCCAGGTAATGCACAGAACGATTTCTCGCAAATCGCGGGCCTCACACAGGCTTGGATTTCGATAACGCCTGCTGCGGGTAAACCTCCGGCTGTGACAATCTGGGGGTTAGGGGCGGGGAAGTCGTATGCGCTTAGCGACACTTGGTGGCCACAGAACCAGAGGGCGCACCAATTTCTAACAGACATTGGGTCTTCAACAGCTGGCTTTGTAACTTACGGCGGAGTGAACACTGGCTACTCAATCGATTATGACGTGGAGAACCTGTTGATACCGGGAGCGGAGGGCACCAAAGACTACATCTGGACCACCAACGTTATCGACTTCGCAACGTTCTTCCCGACCGGGCAAGGGGGCGGCGCGAACGGCATCAGCGACATACTTAGCGGCACTAACCCAACTTTCGTCACGGCCGGGCAAGTCGGCCAGGTCGTGGGGCAGTGGTGGTCGGAACTAGGGAATTGCGATATTTCGGCGTGCTACTACGGTTTCATCGACGCCTCGGGAAGCGTGACCTCCTTTTACGATCTGTCGGGTCCGAACTGGACAGACCCCCTGGGCATTAATGACTCCAGTCAGTCGGTCGGCTATTACTGTTACGGCGCTCTTGCTAGCGGTGATGTGTGCGGCACGGACCATTACGATACTCCCTCCGAATCCGGATTTTTGGCAAACCTCAACACGAACAAATTTCTTCCGGTCAGTTTTGCCAGTGGTGACTTTACCGAGCTTACGGGAATCAACGATGACGGGCAGATTGCAGGAAACCTCTTTAGCAATTGTGGCAGCGGGAGTGGCTGCACCTACACGCCGTTTCTTTATATAAATGGCAAATTCGAACCGCTCTACATCACCTGCGCCGACGACCAAGACAGCATCCTAAACCTCGCAGGTATTAATGGTTACAGCCAGATCGTAGGCACTTATTCTGACACTCAATTTGCCCCACATGCCTTTGTCTACTACTATGAGTCGTCGACTGGCGTCGGTACCTGTATCTCGCTGGGGCTGCCGAACTATTCGTACGCGTATGCGATTAACAACCAAGGCCAGATTCTGGGCGCGTGGCAAAATACACAAGACCCCTATAACATTACTCCTTGGCTGCTTGACGGCGGGTACTTCTACGCACTACCTCCACTGTCTAACCTCGTACCGAACGAATACAATGTATTCGGCTTGGATTTACCTGTTTACAGCACCCCCGGTATCAACGACGCGGGGCAACTGGTGGGGGAAGAGGGAGGGGGGCCGGGATTGCCCTGCGCTATTACAATCTGTGGCTTGGTGCTGAACCCAGAATAAGTCTTAGCGACCGAACCGCGAGGACAGGTCGATTACGGCGGTGTGATTAGGCGGACAGGTACGGGGGAAGTCCCGTTGACCGGTGTATTCGTGGCGTTATTGCTGCATCCGGAGACGTTCATCACAGTCACGTTGATATTTCCCGTACCGCCGACGCTGTTGATGAAGACCTGCAGGAACCCGACGATAGTAATTCCGGTGCCAGGCGGCGGCAGAACCTGGGGCGGGACTTTACTGTCGTAAATCGGGATCGAAACGATGGAACTGCTGGCGGTGACCACATCGTTGTCATTGACGATCCCCTGCTGCACGAGCGGATTGCTAAATCCGGCCTCGATTTTAAAGGGATAGCTCGTGGCCAGAAGGGTGTCCTGTCCCCCAGTCCCGGAATTAATTAAGCAAGCTACCGCCGTGGCGGTGTCGCCGGTGGGAGCGCTTGGATACACTGGATTCTCGGTCAAATCGTATTGTGCTCCATTCGGAGTGCCGCATGCATAGACTGTGCTTTGATCACACCCTGCAATCGCTGACTGGTAGGTATTGGTGATCGAGCAAGATGCGCCCGCCGAGACCGCTCCAGGCGTACCCGAAACTAGGGCGGGAATGTAGGACAAGGCTGGGGGCGGGTTCGTCGTCAGCGCACAAGCGCCTGGAATGGTCGGGTTACAGTCGGCACTAATACTGAAGGTCTCACCGATGACGCCCGCTGGCGGAACCCCTGGGTTGCCAATTGATCCGTCAGTTGGGGAAACGAAGTACTTCGGCGCGACAGGGTTTCCTGGGTCGATATTTGGGATAATCCACGGTTTTACGCAGCGCGGCTGCACGGGAATCATGTTCCCCCCTCCGCTGCCCGAAGCGGAAGAGTTGTATGCCTCGGCGGTTGCGGTCGCGCTCACGCTGATTCCAGAGTAGGTGCCACCGAAAAGCGAAAAAACGTGAGCGAAGAAGATTGGCAGGTTCGTGCGCTTGACCGTAACTGTGACTGTAGGGTTAATACCGAAGGCTGCTCCCAAAGTCGAGCAATCCGCGGCCGCCCCTCCTGTATTTCCTGCTCCGTAGGTAACGGTCACGGTGCTGGCGGGTGCGGCATCGACAAAGTTCTGTGTAGCCTGGGCTAACTTGATCGCGGCCTGAGAGGCATAAGGAGTCGCTCCGCCGCAGATGGCAGCCCAGGTTCCGTCGGCGTTTCCATTCGTGGGATCTCCCGTCAGTCCCGAGATAGAAATTAGCCTCGCCGCCGTTAATGCTGCGGCATCGGCAGCACGCTGAGCCTCGGCCTTCGCCTGGTAAAGCGTGCCGATGTCGATCGACAGTGCGGCCATGGCGATAATCGTGGCTAGCGCGAGGGCCACCAGCGCCATGGTAACCCCGTGCTCCTTCTCGCACGGCGTCGTGCCGTTTCGTGGGCGGCGGATTAGCGGCGACAGCATGGCAAGTTTCTCACTTCCGGTTTCTCAATTCTCGTTGAACGCTCCCGCCGCGGTATTGATCGTGCTGGGTCCAGTAAACGACCCGCCGAACAATCCAGCCACGCCCCCGTATTGCCAACTGTATGGGTAAGAGATCAAGACGCAGGTTCCGATGAGGTGGACTGTGGTGGCGTTCGCGGTGATCGTGCTTGTGCAGCCCCGATTCACGGAGACCGTGATTCCGCTTCCCGGGCACGTCCCGGTAGTCGTGGAGTTCCACATAAGCCCGGTCTGCGTGGGGGCCGGAGTCGATAAACCGCAGTCGTTGACTTTCGCGGAGAGCAGGTAGTTATCCACCACCTGAAAGGCGTCGCTTACCGAAACCGGCAGGCTGGCGTTGAGATCGGTCGCTGGGTCCGAGGCCGCCACACGAGCGCCTTCGCGAGCCGCATTTGTGAGCTTTTGCTTCAGGGAGAGTGCGCTGCTGAAGTCAAAAATCCCGATGGCGAACATCACGAGCAAGGGTAACGAGAGCGCAGCTTCCACGATTTGCGAGGCGCGGTCGCTTCCGCAGGCTCGCTTGATCGACGCGAGCAATCCGCTCGGCTTGGCCGGGACTCGCATCATTGCGTCTCCGCCCGCATTGCCGACTCACCCGCAATACGCATGTTTGCCAGATCGAGCGCATTGCAGGGCTGTGGAAAACAGGGAATGGTGAGATCGAATGGAAGTTGATAACGCGCGCTTACAGATGTGCCACAGGTACCCATGCCACCTTGTCCCGTATAGGACAGCTGAACATTTTCCTGAACGCAGACATCGGCAACGGTGCCGTCGCAGGCCTTGGATGTTCCCGCACAGGAAGAAGTCGCACTACCGCACGCGCACAGCGCGGGCCGTGTCCACTTGGAATAAGGAACGAGCGCACTTTTGTTCAGATGCGCGGACGCAAGCGCGTTGTAGACGGCAGTCTGGGCATTCTGAGCGGGGGTCGCAGTAGCGGTACAAGTCGTGCAAGCCGGGGCAACCGCCGCTTCTGCGGCTGCACGAGTTCCGCTGGTAAGCGTGCCGAAAATCAGGAAGCCATACCCGAAAAAGAAGACGGCGAGAAAAGCCATGAAGAATATGGGAAACACCATCGCAGCTTCTGCGATTTCCGAGGCGCGCGTATCTCGCACCACTTCAAGCCATTTTCTCCATTGCGCTTTGGGCATCTTAATGCGCTCCAAACAATTTCCAGTTGACGATCCCGTACAGCACCGTGGTCAAGGCCAACGCGACCCCGTACGGCACTTTCAACGACTGCGGATTATCGAGCGAAACCTCCGCGTCGGGCATGCGAAACGTTGCCATTGACGCCAGAAGCCTGCCGATGTTGCGAAACGTTTGCCCAAGTCTTCGCTTATAAATCACCAATCCAAGCGCCATAACTCCGGCGATGAAGATGGAGACCATCAGCAAATTTAAGAGCGCTCCCGGCCCCACGAATGCGCCCAAAGCGCCGGCCAGCTTCCAATCCCCCGCGCCCAGGCTGCGCACCAGAACAAAGGGTAGCAGCACAAGCAACCCTAAGCCAGCGCCCAGGAGGGCAATCTTCAGGCCGAGCCAGCCTCCCGCCACGGTATTGACCGTCAGGCCGAAAAAGAATCCCGGCACGGTCAGCCAGTTTGGGATACGACGGCTACGCCAATCGGTCCATCCGGCAAGCAATGCTAAAAGAACCGCCAGCCCTAGAGCGGCCGCCTTCAAGCGGATCCCTGGCTAAACATTCTACCTTTGCATCGTATTTTCGTCCGAAATTGTTGCAAAGGCTGCATTTTAGGTCATTCTTGTCGTGTCTAGTAGTCGCCCGCAACGGTCCCGAACAACCGCCTAGAACGCCACTGCGGCGGATTTTCCCACAGCTGGATAGCGAAGTCAATGAAGACTGCGGTAACCGGATTACTTCTAGTCGCCGACGCCTGTTAGGGGAACACTTTGCGGGCTGCCGCCGCCGCTGTCGGAAATACTGATCTTCGCCGTACGCGTGCCGGTTTTTCTAGGATCGAAGGTTACAGTAATCGAACAATTCGCTCCGGCGTTGAGCGATGACGGGCAGTTGTTGGTCTCGAGGAAGTCGCCGCCGTCGGTGCCGCTGTCGATGATTTGCGAGATGCCGATTGCCGCCGTGCCGGTGTTGGTGAGCTTGACGCTTTGCGGCGCGCTCTTGCTTCCGACTTTCTGCGAACCAAAAGTCAGCGACAGCGGAGAAAGTTCGACCACCGTGCCTGCACCGCTCAGTTCGATGACTTGCGGCTTGGTGGAAGCGCTGTCCTTGATGGAAATCGCGCCTGACTTCGAGCCCTGGGTTTTAGGCGAGAAAGTCACCTTGAGGGAGCACATGGCCCCGGGCGCAACGCTCGTCCCGCAGGTGGAAGTGGTGCTGAACTGGCCGCTGGTCTTTATCGCCGAGATGGTGAGCGCAGTTGTGCCGGTGTTCTTGAGGGTAACGGTTTGTGCGACGCTTGTGGTGTTCACAAGCTGGAAGGGGAAGTCTATAGGAGTGGTTGGTGAGAAGCTGACCACGCCGGTGTTGAGCAGCGTTATGACGAAGTCTGCCCGATAATCCGGCAACGCCAGATCGATCTTGTGATCGCCGTTAAAATCGCCTGCTGCAACGTAACTGACCTCATCGCCCGCTGGGTAGAATTTGCCCTTCTGGAAAGTACCGTCGCCATTGCCTTTCAACACACTGACGCCGGCAAGACCCACTCCTCCAAAATTCGATGCGATTAGGTCAAGTTTCCCGTCGCCGTCCAAATCCTCCACAATCACATCGGTTGGGGTAGCAGTGCCGTAGTTAACGGCCTGCTGAAAAGTGCCATCGCCATTCCCAAGCAGAACGCCGATGCTGCCGAACTGATAGCTGCCCACCGCCAAATCGGCCTTCTTGTCGCCATTAAAGTCAGCTACGGCCAGCGACTGGGGACCCGACCCCACCGGGTAAAAGCCATCGGGAGTAAATGTGCCGTCGCCATTACCCAAGAGGATATCGACTTGATTCGCGGTTCCGAACTGCCCAGCTACCGCCACGTCGAGATTGTTGCCTTTGTTGAAGCGGCCTACCGCAAAGGCGAGGCCGTCGATGTTGTAGGGAACTGGAGTGATAATTGCTGAACCGAAAGTCCCATCGCCGTTGCCCGGGAGCACCTCGATGCAATCGCACTCGGCTGCCGGTTCTGCCAAGACTATGATGTCCAGCTTGCCGTCTCCGTTGAAATCCCCGGTGCTGACGGCGAATGGATTGCCGGATGTCGGATAAGGAACGGCCGCCTGGAACGTGCCGTCGCCGCTCCCCAGCATGACGTAAACGTTGTTGCTTGAGAAGTCTCCTACGACGAGGTCCAAAATGCCCTCGTGCCTGAAATCGGCGGAGGCGATGTAGAAGGGCTGCACTCCGACTGGATAAGTCGCCCCTAAGTGAAACGTACCGTCGCCATTGCCGAGCATAACCGTCACGCTCCCGCTAGGCAGGTAATTTGAAGAGGCCACATCCAGCTTACCGTCGCCGTTGAAGTCTCCCACCGCGATTGTGATCGGAGTGTTCGCACCAAGCGGAAAGCTCGCACGCGTCTCGATTGTGCCGAGGCCGATGTACATAGCCACGCCACGAAAACGCACAGCGAGGCTGTGGACCGAGACCCTCTTCCAACTTTCACCTGCGGAAAACCTCATGGCGGCTGCCAGGCAAAGGTTAACACTAATTGCGCGCGGCTCCGAATCCTTTCCACGGGCCTGAGAGAGCCAGAGTACGGGGAGCGACGCCATCTTTAACGACATGAATGACCCAATCAACGGATGCAAAGCGCGGTACTGAGTCCACTGTTAAAGCAAAGGCCCGGAGCGCGTCCGGGCCTTTGCTGGTACACGTAGGTTTCGTCTCTCCGGCTTAGCTACCGGTTGAAAGCTCCCGAAACGTTGTGCTCGGCCACGGTGCGCTTGGCGGTGTCGGCTAAGGCTTTGGCTTGCGGGAGGAGATCCAATCCCTTCAGAACTTCGGGATCGGATTCAGCGCGCACCTTCATGCCCTCATCCTGACCGAAAGCGTCAACGAAGATTTCCGCTTTGATGTTCGACCGGAGCCAGTCGTTGTTGTCGATAAGGTCAGCCTGCGTGTAGGGAACCGATGCTTCGTCGAGAGATTTGCGAAACTCCTGCAACGTAGCATCGTCCACTTCGAAGCTTTTCGTGGGATGGTGAGTGACCACATAGCGCTTGGCAAAGTTGAAAAATGCATAGTGCTGCAGCAGCGTGTCCTGGAAATGATTACCCTTCAGCGGAGGGATCACCACGTCAGGAGAGATGCCGCCGCCGCCATAGACCGTCCGTCCGCTATCGGTGAGCTTCACCTCGCGGTTGGCATTGCTGCCGGATTCGGCGTCACGGTTGTAGTAGTAATCGTAGAGCGAAATGTTGCTGTAGTCGCGCTGGATCAACCGGCCGCTGGGCGTGTAGTAGTGAGCTGTAGTGAGGGCGAGGCCGGTATTCTCCGACAACGGATAAACAGTTTGAACCAGGCCCTTGCCGAACGTGACTTCGCCGACGATCAAGCCGCGATCATGATCCTGAATCGCCCCGGAAACAATCTCCGCCGCAGAAGCAGTCAAACGATTTACCAGGACAACGAGAGGATAATCCTTGCCGCCGTTGCCGTGCTGCGCGACGTAACGCTTTTCTGCCGACGCGCGGCCGTGGTGAGAAACGATGACTTGACCTTTCTTCAAGAACTTATCAGCCACACCCACGCCTTCGCTCAACAGGCCGCCGGGATTGCCTCGCAGATCGAGGATCAAGCCCTTGAGATCGCCAAACTCGTCCAGAGCCTTGGAGACTTCCTCTTCCGTGGTTTCGTTGAAGCCGGTAACGTGCAGGTAACCAATGCCCGGCCGGATGAGGAAGTGGACGTCCACGCTGTAGCGCGGAATCTCGTCGCGGATTAGGGTGAACTCCATCGGCTTCTCCACGCCTTCGCGCGAGATGCTGATGTGTACGGTGGTCCCCTTGGGCCCTTTGAGCATGTCGGCAACGTCGCCCGTGCTCAGGTTCTCAGTGGACTTGCCATCGACCGCAATGATCACGTCGCCGGGATGAATGCCGGCTTTATAGGCGGGCGTGCCCGTGAACGGGAAAATTACGATTACCTTATTGTTGCGCGGCCCCACGGTCATGCCGACGCCGTAGTACTTGCCGCGCTGGTCCTCGCGCATCAGCGCGTAAGATTTGGGATCGAAGAAATTCGAGTGCGGATCGAGCGCATGCAGCATGCCGGGGATGGCGCCGTTATAGATTGCTTTATCCGGGTTGACGGGCTCTGCGTAGTTGTTCTCGACGACCGAATAAACGTCAGTAAACTGCTTCAGGCTGTCTTTGACGTCAGAGTCGCTGCCGAGCGTGGACTGCTGCCCGGTATGCTGGGCAAAAAGAATGCCCAGAAAGCCGCAAGCCAATAGAAAAAATAGGACCAGGAAGAGTGAGCGGCGAGAACTACGTGCCATTTGAAATTTCCTTCGATTGAGGGCGTCGGACCACCCCAGCTACAACGCTAAATATAAGCAGTATATCACGCAATTATCCGGGGACTAGAGATACGGACTCCCTTCAGTAGCCAAGCCCGGCCGCCCCGCATCTGGTTCAATGACGTCTCGCTAGGCTAGGGTTCGTATTGTCCAGCCAGACTATATTGCCGCTGAAAAGCATTGACGTGCCGAGTGAATCGCTATATTGTGGCCGACACCAAACGTGCGGGGCCCCCGTTCTGGTGAATGCATTGGCTCGGGAGTTGGAATGTGCCATTTCGTCGTGTAGTTATTCTTGCCTGTTTTGCTGTTCTGTTTGCTCTGGCCGCTGGCGAATTTCCTGCTGCTACGGTTCACGCAGGGGTTGGTTTTTCTCCCATTTCTCCTGAGGAATTGAAGATGACCAGCGAGCCGCTCGCTCCGGGTGCGCCTGCCATCATTCTCTATCGCCAGGTCGATCGCGATGATAATGGCCGGGGAACTGCACACGAAGACAATTACCAGCGCATCAAGGTTTTGACGGATGAAGGCCGCAAGTACGCAAATATAGAGATACCTTTTGTTAAGGGTGTCGACGAAGTTGTGCACATCCGGGCACGCACCATCAAGCCAGACGGCTCTGTTGTCGACTTTGACGACAAGGTCTTCGAAAAGTCCCTAGTGAAAGCCCGCGGGCTAAGGTTCCTTGCGAAGACATTTACCCTGCCTGCCGTTGATGCCGGCTGCATCATCGAGTATAGCTATACCCTCGACCTGCAGCATGCATACGCTTCCCATTGGATCCTAAGCGAGGCTCTGTTTACCAAGAGGGCTCGGTTCTCTCTCAAGCCGTACAAGGGTGGCTACGCTCCCCTGACTCTTCAGCGGAGTTGGCAGAACCTTCCGCCAGGTGCCGAACTCAAAGAGGGCCCTGATCTCGTTAGCATGGAGGTCAGCAACATACCCGCCTTCCAGACCGAAGATTTTATGCCGCCGCCGAACGAGCTGAAGGCGCGCGTGGACTTCTCCTATGAGTTGGGAAGACCCGACAGTGACCCAGAACAGTTCTGGAAGCATGTCGGCAAGGCCCGGAATGACGCTTTAGAGAAGTTTATTGGCAAACCCAAAGCCATGGCGGAGGCGGTCTCGCAAATCACTTCGCCGACCGATACGCCGGAAGTGAAATTGCGAAAGATTTACGATCGAGTGCAGCAGATCCGAAATACGTCGTTTGAGCTGCGGAAAACTGCGGAGGAAGAAAAGCGCGAGAAAGAAAAGTTCGACGAGAGCGTCGAGGATGTTTGGAAGCGCGGCTACGGCAATAAGTGGCAACTAGACTGGCTTTTTCTTGGTCTGGTTCGTGCAGCGGGATTCGAAGCCTATGGGTGCTGGGTTTCCAGCCGGGCGGAGTATTTTTTCAAACCAAAGATGATGCAAAGCGGACAGTTGAACGAAACTGTTGTACTGGTGAGGCTGAATGGGAAGGATCTCTATTTCAATCCAGGCGCAGAGTTTGCACCCTTCGGGCTGCTCAACTGGTCCGAGACCGGAACTCCGGCTCTGCGGTTGGACAAAGATGGAGGAAGTTGGATACAGACCACGCTTCCTGCGAGCTCGGAGTCACGCATCGAGCGCAAAGCAAAGCTAAAGCTGTCCGAGACCGGCGACCTGGAAGGGAAGCTCACCGTTACCTATACAGGTCTCGAAGCGATGTATCACCGGCTCGACGTCCGGCATGCCGATGAAGTCGCACGCAAGAAGTTCCTGGAGGAAGGCGTAAAGACACAAGTTCCTGTCTCGGTAGAGGCGGAATTAAGCAACCAGCCAGACTGGAACGGTTCGGAAACTCCGCTGGTCGCGGAGTTTGACGTGAAGATCCCGGGGTGGGCGTCCAATGCGGGTAGAAGGGTCATGATTCCCGCCGCAGTTTTTACTGCGGTGGAGAAGCATACTTTTGAACATGCCGGCCGGGTTCATCCGATCTACTTTGAATATCCCTACGAGAAAACGGATGACGTGACGATTGAGATCCCTTCCGGCTGGCACGTCGGCAGCGTTCCGGCGGCACGGGACAAGGACGCCCATGTAGCCGGCTACACCCTAAGAGTCGAGCAAACCGATAAAACGCTGCACCTGTCGCGCACGCTGAAAATGAATTTTCTGCTAGTGGATTCTAAGTACTACGGAGCGTTACGGGACTTTTTTGAGCAAGTAAGGACCGGAGATGAAGAGCAAATTGTGTTGCAACCCGGAACTGCCAGCGCGAGCAACTAGTCGGCGAGTGCGGCTTCTTGTGCTTTGGGTTGCTGCTTTCATTGTGGTTTGCTTGCCGCGTGCCTCGGCGGGCGGAGATGCTCCGCCGTGGATGCATGCGCTGGTTAACGCCCCATTGCCGCCCTACGACGAGAAGACTGAGGCAGTGCTGTTGTATTCCGAGACCAACGTCACGGTTATCTCCACCGACAAGATGGAAACCCATGTACGAAAGGCTTATAAGATTTTGCGTCCCGATGGCCGCGAGCACGGCACGGTGGTGGTTCCCTTCGATTCCCAAAGTAAAGTTAAGACTCTTCACGGATGGTGCATTCCAGCGCAAGGCAAGGATTACGAGGTCAAGGAGAAGGATGCGATCGAGAGGAGTCTTCTTCCAAGCGGCGAATTAATGTCGGACGTAAAACTCAGGGTACTGAGCATTCCAGCGCCCGACCCTGGAAACATTGTCGGTTATGAATACGAGGTGGAGGAACGTCCTTTCTTCTTACAGGAGCTTTGGCATTTCCAGGAAAAGAACCCGGTGCGCGAGAGCCACTACAGTCTCCAACTTCCCCCCGGATGGGAATACAAGGTTGCGTTTCTCAACTATCCCGAAGTCAAGCCAACCCAGGCTGGCGGCAATTCATGGCAGTGGGTGGTGAGCGACATAAAGGGAATCAGACATGAACCCCATATGCCCCCGTTCAAAGGAGTCGCAGGGCAAATGGTCGTGTCGTTCTTCACTTCGGGAGCTCCTCCTCTGAACGGATTCACCGATTGGGGCGGGATGGGCAAATGGTATTCAGCCTTAGTTGGTGGGAGGGTTGATGCCTCTCCCGAGATCAAACAGCAGGTGAATACACTGACTGCATCCAAGACTACGTCTTTGCAAAAAATGCAGGCGATTGCCGAATTCGTTCAACACGACATCCGCTACGTAGCAATCGAACTCGGCATCGGGGGTTGGCAACCTCACGCCGCGCCTGACGTTTTCTCGCATCGCTATGGCGACTGTAAAGACAAAGCGACGCTGGTTCGTTCCATGCTGCAGGAGATAGGAATCGATTCCTATCACGTGGTGATCTATACCGAACGCGGCGCAGTGACGCCGCAAACGCCGGCTAACCATGGATTCAACCATGCAATCCTGGCGATCAAGCTGCCTGACGGCCTCAACGATTCGTCGCTGGTTGCCACTTTGCAAGATCCCAAGCTGGGCAGGCTCCTTTTTTTCGACCCTACGAATGAGTTGATCCCATTTGGCCAACTTCCCGGCTATCTGCAGGCCAACTACGGCTTACTGGTGACGCCCGATGGCGGCGAATTGATTGAGCTCCCACAACAGCCCTCGGCCATGAACAGCATCGAGCGCACCGCCAAGCTGACGCTCGACACAACCGGCACACTAAAGGGCGAGGTCAAAGAGATCCGGTTAGGCGAGCGTGCCTCGTCTGAGCGCTGGCGACTGCGCGCGGTGACGAAAGACACCGACCGCATCAAGCCGATCGAGGAGTTGCTGGGTAATTCACTCACCAGTTTTCATATTACGCAGGCCAGCGTGGTCAACCTGCAGCAAACCGACAAACCCTTTGGCTTTAATTACTCGTTCGAGTCGCCAAACTACGCCAAGAATGCCGGCAACCTGCTTCTGGTAAGGCCGCGCGTGATTGGAAATAAGGGTTCGGGGTTCCTGGAGACCAAGGAGCCGCGTAAATTTCCCATCGAGTTCGAAGAACCAGCGCGCGATACCGATACTTTTGAAATCACAATTCCCAATGGATACGTAGTGGATGACCTGCCTCCGGCGGTCGATGCGGATTACGGGTTCGCCAGTTACCACTCGAAAACAGTGGTTACCGGAAACGTAGTCGGCTACACACGAACTTTTGAGGTGAAAGAACTCAGCGTGCCGGTTAATAAAGCCGAAGAATTAAAAAAGTTTTACCGGATCATCGCCGCCGATGAACGAAACACAATGGTGCTTAAGCCTGCTCCCTAGAGGATCGCGAGCTTTCGCGAGCCAGCCAGAATTGCACGCCGTACCAACAGGCTTGGCCGTCACCCAAAAAGCTTGTCAACAGTTTGTCTCGTCATTGCCCGCCTTCTAGCTTCGGCATTATGATGGGGGCCATGAGTTTTTCCGAGACGATCTTCCTGTTTTTCCTGGCGCTCATAGTGTTTGGGCCAAAGAAGCTGCCGGAGATCGCGCGTCAAGCTGGACGCCTGCTTGCCGAACTGCGCCGTGCCTCAAACGAGTTTAAATCGCAGATTGAAACGGAAATCGCTCATTTAGAGGTTCAAAAGAATCAAACCGCCATGCAGTCCGCTCAGCCGCCGCGAGGTGCTGTGGCTAGCCTCAGCCTGAATCCTGCAGCGAACGAGCCAGCGAAGAGCGAACCGGTAACGCAGGAGGAGGCCACCTTAGCTGGATCCCGTACCGAGTCGACTCCTGCGCTTTCCGATTCGTCTGATCTGAATTCTGTGCCGCGAACAAGTTCGCCCACAGCGGTCGAGACGGTTGCTGTGCCTGATCCGGAGACTGCTGCCGCTTCGCAGGATTCTCATGTTTGATTCCGCGACCGGGGGTTCGGAAGACGACCCCAAGCGCGAAGCCATGCCCACCATGGGGTTTCTCGATCACCTCGAGGAACTGCGCCGCCGCCTTGTCTACTCGATTGCTGCTGTGGCTGTGGGATTCTTCGCCTGCTGGTGGAAGGTCGAAAGCATTTATGAAATCATGCAGCGGCCGATCATGGAAGTGCTCAAAGCCAATGGAATGGCGGAGAAGCTCGTCTATCTGAATCCCACCGAGCCCTTCAATCTTTACCTGAAGATCGCCGCATTGGCGGGATTGTTCCTTACCTCACCCTTTGTGCTCTACCAAGTGTGGATGTTTATTTCGCCGGGCCTCTACCGCAACGAGAAGCGCTATGTCGTCCCCTTTATGGTGTCGACCATTGCGCTGTTCATGACCGGCGGATATTTCGGCTACAAGATCGTTTACCCGCGCGCGCTGGAATTTCTGATTCACTTCGGGCGGCAGTTCCAGCCGATGATTACGATCGGGGAATACACGTCGTTATTCTTGAGTATCATCCTCGGCATGGGGCTGATCTTCGAGATGCCGATTCTTATTTTCTTTCTAGCGTTGATGGGCATCGTCAGCGCGAACTTCATGTGGAAGAATTTCCGCTACGCCATTCTGATCTGCTTCGTCATCGCGGCCATCGTCACGCCAACACCCGACATTTTGAACATGTGCATCTTCGCCGCGCCGATGATTGCGCTGTATGCCATCAGCATTGGCATCGCGTGGCTGGTCCATCCTAAACAGCGGCGGGAGCGGAACGAGAAGAAAGCAGCATAGGTGTAAATCAAGACCAATCACTTATGATCGGCAGAGTTATGCTCGACAAACTTATCGAAGTTGCGATGGTGTTATTTTGCTGCCTGACGCTCGTGGCGTGCGCCCGAGACGAAAATACTGCTCAGGCTGGGGCGCAACCGCCTGCTCCTGCCGCCGAGGCGGTTGCTCCCAAGCTTTCCCTTCCGCCCGATAACGGTGCCGTCCCGGCGATCGATTCCAATCGCGCCATGAAGTACGTAAAAGAAATCGTAGCTTACGGTCCGCGGCCCCTCGGCAGCGCGAATCACAAAAAGGTTGAGGATTACCTCCTCGCACATCTCAGAGGCGACACGGTAGAGAACGATGTCTTCACGGCCGACACGCCGGAGGGCAAGTTTCCTGTTCACAACATCATCGCGAAGTTTAACGGTACGAAAGATGGAATCGTCGTCATTGCCAGCCATTACGACACGAACTATCCGCTACGCAATACCTCCTACGTGGGCGCGAATGACGGAGGCTCTTCTAGCGCGCTGCTTCTGGAACTCGCCAATCAGCTGCGTGGTAAGACGCGGGATGGATACAGCATTTGGCTGGTGTGGGACGATGCCGAAGAAGCGATGAAACCCGACACAGAAACCCCGTTCATGGATGACAGCCTGTACGGGATCACGCATCTGGCGGAAAAATGGCAGGCAGACGGAACTCTCAAGAAGATGAAAGCTTTCATATTGGCGGACATGATCGGAGATGCTGATCTCAACGTCGATCGCGATACCAACTCAACGCCATGGCTTGAAGACGTGGTGTACGAGGCTGCTACCCGGTTGGGGTATCAATCGCATTTTTTTGCGCGGACGTTGTCCGGCGTCAGTGACGATCACATTCCGTTTGTGAAGCGGGGCGTGCCCTCAGCCGACCTGATCGATTTCGATTACGGATACAACGATGTGTTCTGGCACACCACCCAAGACACCGTCGACAAACTGAGCCCGAAGAGCCTTGAAATTGTAGGCAGCACGATCCTGGAGACGGCCGGCATTCTCGACAGGATGGAGCCGCTCCCGCCGAAATAAGAGCTCCGGCGCATGCAAGAAGCATTCAACCGCAAAGGGCACAAAGGCAGCGCAAAGATCGCCCAAAAAATGGTCGAGGTTCTTTGTGCTCTTTGCGCTTAAAGGCTTTTGCTCTTTTCCAGAATTTCATTTCTAATGCACCCGATATGCGAAAGCTGAAAGTCTTCTGCTTGTACTCCATCTTCAGCGCTGTCTGTCTGGCTGCAACCCCTCCCCGCGATAGTAATGATAAAGACATTGACGACGAGGCCCGCATCATTCAGGTCGCCCTGCAACCCTCGTTGCTCGAGAGCAACCTCCGCCGCCTTACAGACGAGATTGGTGGACGCGTTCCCGGCACGCCTGCCATGCAGCGCGCCGTCGATTGGGGAGTGCAGATGTTTAAGGATGCAGGCGCCGACAGCGTCCACACCGAAGAATTTACGATTCCTTATTCCTGGTCCGAAGGCGCGACGGAGATGACCGTCAGCGCCACGGGAACGCCGCTGGATTCCAACTCCAAGCAGCCTCCTGAAGTGAATTTCCGCATTCGCTGTGTTTCCATCGCATGGGCGCCGGCGCTGGCTCGGGAGAAGCATGTGCCGGTGGTCGATGTGGGCAGCGGTACCGCTGCCGACTTTAAAAAAGCTGGTGACATCTCCGGCAAAATAGTTCTCGTCCAAACGGCTGTGCTCAAGACCTGGGACGATCTTTTCGCTGAATATAACAACGCGACCCCGGCCGTCGCTGCGGCTGTGCAAGGAAAAGCAAAGGCAGTCGCCTTCATCGCCACGCGCGAGCATGACATTCTGTACCGGCACACCAACTCTTTCTCGGGAGAAATCGATCGCATTCCTCAAGTGCTGGTCGCGCGCGAAGATGGCGAGCGCATGGAACGCCTGCTGGCGGCGGGACATCCGGTGTGGGCAGACTTAAGCATTCCAAACAAAATTGGCGGGCCGATCAAGACCGCGAATGTGGTTGGCGAGATTAAGGGCAGCGAGAAGCCGGACGAGTTCGTCATTCTCGGTGCGCACCTGGATTCCTGGGAACTGGGTACCGGCGCGCTCGATAACGGCTGCAACGCCGCGCTCGTGGTCGATGCGATGCGGGCGATCAAAGCATCCGGACTTAGGCCGCGCCGCTCCATCCGCTTCATTCTGTTTTCAGGTGAAGAGGAGGGATTGCTGGGCTCGCGCGCCTATTCCGTTGCCCATCGCCAAGAACTTGATAAGGCAGCGGGAGTCATCATCTGGGATTCCGGTACCGGCAAGACAACCGGCTTTGCCAGCGGCGGACGCAAAGACGTGCTCGACACCGCCACTCGTCTCACTGCGCCGCTGCGACAGTTCGGCTTGACCGACATAAAAACCGACATGGAGTGGGGTACCGACCATTTCGATTTCATGCTGGAAGGCGTTCCGACGTTTGTGGCCGATCAACAGGAGGCGAACTACCTGGAGAACTATCACGCTGTCTCCGACACGTACGACAAAGTAGATTTCGCACAGCTCAAAAGACACGTTACCGAAGCCGCCGAGTTCAGCTTCGCCCTGGCCAACCTTCCCGAGAAAATCGGTCCGCGCCTGACCCGTGCGCAAATTGAGCAATCGATGCGCGATACCCATAGCGTAGAGATGTTTAAAGCTTTCGGTGTGTGGGACGCGTGGGAGAGCGGCGCTATCGGGCGACAGAAGTAGAATTTCTGATTGTTGATTTCTGATTTCTGATTGGAAGTCGTTGTCCCGATACGTCCTTAATCAGCAATCAGAAATCAACAATCAGCAATTGACTTTGTTTCCCCACGGGACTCCGTTGCTCTATTTCTGGATTCTCTTCAATCTTTTCGCGCTTGGCATGCTGGTGTTGGATCTCGTCGTCTTCCATCGCCAGGGCAAAGCCGTGCGCCCGCGCGATGCCCTTGGCGAAAGCGCTATGTGGATCGGTCTTGCCGCGGTTTTTGCTGGAGTAGTTTTTTTCTGGCAAGGCCGCCAGGTCGCGCTGGAGTTTGTTACCGGCTATGTCCTCGAGATGTCGCTCAGCGTGGATAATCTTTTCGTTTTCCTCGTGATCTTCCGCTACTTTGCTGTCCCTGAGCAACATCAGCACCGCGTCTTGTTTTGGGGAGTGCTGGGTGCGTTGATGATGCGCGGAGTTTTCATTCTCGCGGGCGTCGGCTTGATCGAGCGTTTCCACTGGATTTTCTACGGTTTCGGCGCGCTGTTAATCTATAGCGGAATCCGCCTGGGATTCGCCGGTGACCGGCAGATCGATCCGTCGAAAAACTCAGCGGTTAAGGCTTTGCGCCGCCTGCTGCCGGTGACCGATGATTACGTTGGAGACAGCTTTCTGGTTCGCGGTTGGAAGGGAAATCCGGCCCTTTACGCCACGCCGCTGTTAGTGGTGCTGGCAGTCATCGAAACTACAGACGTGCTATTCGCTGTCGATTCCATTCCGGCGGTGCTTGCCATCACGCTGAACGCTTTTATTGTCTACACCGCAAATGTGTTTGCAATTCTCGGCCTGCGCTCGATGTACTTCGCCGTCGCGGGTCTGATGAAAGTTTTCCGCTTTTTGCACGCCGGGCTGGCCCTGATTCTGATCCTCTTTGGATTAAAGATGATCGCGGCTGATTATTTTCCGGTTTCAACGCTAGTCACGCTGGGCGTGGTGGCGGGGATATTACTCGTCGCAATTGTGGCCTCAATAGCTGTGCCTGCAAAGTCGTAGTCAGCGAACCATTCGGCAAACGGCCTCACACAAACCGCAAGCTCTCACCCTTAACCATCGAGTGCTTAAGAAACTTCTTGTCATCATGAGCGGGATAATCGGTTCGATAGTGGGCGCCGCGGCTTTCCTCCCGCGCAAGTGCCGAACGCACCACCAAAAGCCCGGCCACGTGCAGGTTTGCCGCTTCATACGCCCTGCGCGTGCGGGGATGCGCGACCCTCGGCGCAAGTTCCTCAAGCTTTTGAATCGCTTCCTGCATTCCATTTCTCGTGCGAACGATGCCAGCATCCTTCCACATGATGTCCTTGATCTGGCCGATCAGTTCTTCCAGGCCAGCATCTACAGGGCCATTTTGTGAGGCTGATGTCTTCTGCTCACGCGCAGATTTCCTCGGCACTTTTAATTCTTCGCGCATCGCCCTTCCGGCGCGCGCTCCGCACACCAAACCCTCAAGCAGGGAATTGCTGGCCAGGCGGTTCGCGCCATGCACGCCGGTTGCAGCCGCTTCGCCAGCGGCATAGAGGCCATCGAGGCTCGCTTTGCCGTTAAGGTCGGTGCGCACGCCGCCCATGGCGTAGTGCGCTGCAGGACGAGTCGGAATCAAGTCCTCGGTAATGTCGATGTTGTATTCAAGGCAGGTGGCGTAAATTCGCGGAAAGCGTTTTTGAATTTTTGCGGCCCCGAGATGGGTGAGGTCGAGATATACGAATGGATCTTTAGAGCGGCTCACTTCCATCTCGTGCATGATGGCTCGCGCCACCACGTCGCGCGGTGCAAGTTCGCCGAGTGAATGATATTTCGCCATGAAGCGATCCATCTCGATATTTCTCAGATATGCGCCTTCACCACGCAACGCCTCTGACAGCAGAAAGCGCGGCGCTTTCTGCAAATAGAGCGCGGTTGGATGAAACTGGACGAATTCCATGTCGCTGACTTCGGCGCCCGCGCGAAATCCCATGGCCACCCCGTCTCCGGTGGCGACCTCTGGATTGGTCGTGTTGCGATAGAGTTGTCCCATGCCGCCGGTGGCCAGCAAAACGGCGGAGCATGACATTTCTTCCGGCAGGCCTTTTTCGTTGATCAGCGTCACGCCGTCGACGCGTTCGCTTTCGGCCAGCAGCCCCGTCGAAAATTCGAACTCACGCACAGAAATATTCTTGACCGTCTGCGCTTTCGCATAAAGGGCGCGTAGAATTTCGCGGCCAGTGGAATCACCTTGGGCATGCAGAATGCGGTTGCGGCTGTGTGCTCCCTCGCGTCCGAAGACCAGCTTGGTTCCGCTCCGGTCGAACTGCGTGCCCCACGCAATCAGTTCTTCGATCCGTTCGGGACCTTCCTCGACCAGAGTCTTCACCGCGTCGGGATTGCACAAACCATCGCCCGCGATCAGCGTGTCCTGCAAGTGCAGGCTCACTTCGTCTTCATCGCTGAGCGCGGCCGCGATTCCGCCCTGCGCGAACTGTGTATTCGAGTTGGTGACCTCTTTTTTCGCGAGCACGAGCACCCGCCCCGCATCGGCGAGTTCGATGGCGGCGCGTAGGCCTGCTACTCCGGCGCCAATCACCACGAAATCGGTCTCGGCTGGAAGACCCTTCATAGACCGAAAATGGTATCACCTCGGGCAGTGTTCGCGACGAAAGACGGCGGCTAGTAATCCAAAAAGGGAAGGGCGATTAAATTGCCTCCGCCGCTTGCGCTATTATGGAATTCCATGGCTCAAGTCACCATTCATGTGCAGCCAAGGCCCTACCAGGCCCGCATTGAGAACGGGCTGCTGGCGCGCGCGGGCAGCTTGTTGGCGGAGTTGCTGCCGCAATCGAGCAAGCTGTTTGTGGTCACCGTTCCGCCGGTGCGCCGGCGATGGGGAACCAAGCTGATCCGTTCGCTAACCTCTGCCAGCTTTAAACCACAAATATTGCAAATGCCCGATGGCGAGCCGGCAAAGAAGCTGGAGACTATTGAGAGTCTCGCTGAAAAGCTGTCTCGTCTGGGTGCCGACCGTAAGGCGGTATTGATCGCTTTTGGCGGAGGCGTGGTGGGCGACGTCACGGGCCTGCTAGCGTCCCTTTATATGCGCGGCGTGGAACTGGTGCAGGTTCCAACCACTGTACTGGCTCAGGTCGACGCCTCGGTGGGTGGCAAGACTGCCGTCAACCTTGGGGCAGGGAAGAATCTGCTGGGAACGTTCCACCAGCCTCGCGTAGTTTTGATTGATCCGGAAATTCTGCGGACGCTTCCCATCCGCGAGTTTCGCGCCGGACTTTATGAAGCGCTCAAATGCGGCATCATCGGCGACCTGGAGCTTTTTCGGCGCTTTGAACAAAAGCGCGCGCAGATTTTGCAGCGCGATCCGGTCGAGCTCGAAGGCCTGATCGCACAGTCGGTGAAGTTGAAGGCCGAGGTCGTTTCCGCTGACGAATACGAAGGTGGTCTGCGGCGCGTTTTAAACCTCGGTCACACGATCGGGCACGCATTAGAGGCGGAAACCGGCTACCAGAGCCTACTTCACGGCGAAGCGGTTGCCTGGGGGATGATCGCCGCCACAAATATTGCGCTGACCGTAGGACGCACCGACAGCGTTACTGCTGGCCGCATCGCCGACGCAGTTCTCGGCCTGGGACGCTTGCCGGAATTAAAAGTCAGCGCGCGCAAGATTCTCGCCCGCCTGCAAGCCGACAAGAAAACCCAAAACGGCGCCGTCCATTTCGTTTTGCCCCGCGAGATTGGGAAGGTCGAAATCACCGCTGACGTGCCTGACAGCGTGGTCGTGAACGCGGTTGAAGAACTTCGCCGCTTATCTCATGGCGGATGGGGGAAGTGAAAATTGCTGAATGCTGATTGTTGACTGTTGATTTCAAGATTAAAAAACAAGTTTGACGCCGAAGTTCAATCAACAATCAGCAATTTTCTCTCTATGTCTGAAGCCAGCAAACTCGTAGTCGGCGCGGCGCCTGAAGGAACTGGGGACACGCTTACGGCGGCTCGCGCGGTTCGTGAGATGTTTACCTCGATCGCGCCGCGCTACGACCTGCTAAACCATGTGCTGTCTTTTAACGTCGACCGGCTGTGGTGGCGCCGCACGGCCCGCACCTTCGCAAAGATTCTGGCGCAGCCCGGCGTTCGAGTGCTTGACCTGTGCTGCGGCACGGGCGATATGACTTTTGCCTTGCGTAAGAGGGCTGGGAACTCCGGCTCGCAAATTCTTGGAGCGGATTTCTCGCACGCGATGCTGCAGCGCGCGTCGTCGAAGTCTCGCAATCGGGAGTCAACAAATGGGCGCGGCATGCCAGGCTGGATCGAAGCGGACGCACTCTGTCTGCCCTTTCCTGATCAGCATTTTGGGTTGGTCACCTCAGCCTTCGGTTTCCGAAATCTTGCCGACTACGATGCGGGCCTGCGGGAGATTGTACGTGTGCTGAAGCCGGACGGTGAGTGCGGCATACTCGACTTCAGCGAACCGACAGGAGTAATGGGCGCGGCCTATCGCATCTACTTTAAGCAGGTTCTGCCCCGCGTGGGTACGATGATTTCCGGTGTGCGCGGCCCTTACGCTTATCTGCCAAATTCAGTCGAGCGATTTCCCGCGCCGGAAGAAATGCTGGCTCGCATGCGCCGGGCCGGTTTCCGTGAGGCCAGATGGACGCCCTACACCTTCGGCATCGCAGGTTTGTATCGCGGGAGGAAATGAATCCTCGCCGCATCGAGAATTCATTCGGTGGAGAGTCGCTACCCGGCGTCTTGCAACAGCTTACTCAGCGCTTTAATGTCCTCTTTGCTGGCGTCGCCGATTACAAAATATCGAAGGTCATCTTTCATCCAAGTCTGCATATTGAACGATGCTGCATTCGCCGGCCCGGATGGCAGGCTTCGCATTTCGCCGTCACGATCCGGAAAGATGAATACCGAGATCTCGTGCTTGCGGATTTGATAAATCAAATGCGCCCCGCTGACTTGCCCAAGATACGCAACCCGGCCCCCCAGCAAGGTGAACTCAGATCCCGGGAGGTCAGGCAGATTGAAGGTGAACGGAACTTTTCCCTGAAACCATGGTTTCACCGTGTGGCGATCGGTCGACAGGACATCCACCGGAGTTGAACTGGCCAGGGTGGCCACATGCAGGTCGGCCAGTTCGCTATAGACGCGTTGCTGCTCGCGCCGCTGGCGGCCGAAGTACGAAGTCAATAGAAAGGCTGCGGCCAGTAAACCCAGCGCCGGAATCAGAGCCAATTTCCACTTCAAAGCAATTCTACGGTGCGATTTCACCGCGATACTCTTGGCAATTTTGTTTCGCAACTCGGTGCTCGGCTCGTACCGCTTCCCCGCGACTTGCACTGCGCGCTTCATCTGCGCCCGCTGCAGAGCATCAGCGGCGCACTCCGCACAACTCCGGAGATGCGCACCCAGCGTCGCCGCCTCCGCCGGTGTGAGTTCACCGTCAACGTAACTGTCGAGTTTGTCGCGCCACTCGTTACAAGCCACGGCCGCCTCCTTGCTTCTTCTCTGACAGCGCGACGCGCAACGCTTTACGCGCGCGCGAGAGTCGGGACATCACCGTCCCTGCAGGGATCGACAACGTTTCCGCAATCTCCTTATACGACATATCTTCCACATCGCAGAGCAGTAGAATTTCGCGGAAGTGCACGGGTAATGTTTCCAAAGCCTGCTGCACTATCTCGCGGTTCGCCTGCTCCATCAGCAGGCTCTCCGGCGTACTACTTACCGGCGGGAGAGTCTCGCCATCCTCCTCATCGATCACCACAGTTACCTTTAATCCTGCGCGCGAATTGAGAAACGAATTGCGCAGGATGCGGTAAATCCATGCGCGAAAATTCGTGCCCACCTGAAACGAGGAAAATCCGCGCAAAGCCTTCGCATACGTCTCCTGCACCAGATCCTCGGCCTCGGCCTTATCTTGCGTGAGCCAGCGGGCAAAGTTGTAAAGCTGATCGAACAACGGCAGTGCGAGATCTGCAAACGACGCCGCACTGGCTCGGTCTTCAGGCACCCGCATAGAGTAAACCAGCTGTCCTCCGATTTATTCCCTCAGATTGCAAAAAAACGTTTATGGGATAAGATTCGGCTGGTTTCGGCCTGTGCAGTGAGGCCAATTTCCAAACCCGCGCACTATGCACCGTTGCGGATTAAGAGGCACAGCAGCGGCTGAAAGGACGAATGGAGTCGTTCAGGAAAGCCTAGCTGTGGTTCTCTGGCTGTGACACGGCGGGCGTGGTTTTGAAGCTATCGGCAAAGGCATCCGAAATCGTGTAGAGGATTACGTGTTCGTATTCCCCCCCCAGGAACTTTTGCAGGCGGTCTGTGTTCATGATGTATTCGCCGCTCATGTAGGGCAGCGCCTCCGGCGGAATCGCCGAGATTTGCCGGTTCCAAAGAAATGACAGGACCATCCGCATCGCCCATTTGCCGGGTACGCGGATCAGCTTTGCGCCTGCCATTTCGATACAGCGGCCGAAGGTGAGGGGCTCTCCCCGTCCCGCGACGTTCAGCACGGTGAGGCGCTGCACCTCCGGATCGCGATGCAAAATGTGCGCAATCAGCCGCGCCATGTCGTCGACGTGGACAAACTGAATTTTATTGTCGAGATACTGTTGACCACGCGGCAGCATGCAAGGCAGACGCTTGCCCTCGCGGCGCATCTTTTCCGCCCGCGGACCTTTTCCGTTCGGCGTGCCGCGGAATGCTCCCAGCAGGTAGTTCTCCACGCTGGCTCCGGCAAAGATGTGCGGTCGCAAAATGTAGACGCTGCAGCCGCGCAGCGCGGAGGACCGCTGCTGCACCACTTCATCGCACTGTTTCTTATGGATCGCGTAAGGCAGCGTGTGCGCCGCCATGGGAGATTCTTCCGTCGCCGGCGCGGGCAAGCTGGGACCGTATACCGAAACGCTGCTTGGGAAAACGAATTGCCGGATCGGAGAATCGGCCGTGCGGTTTGCCTCGGTGATAGCCTCCATCACTCGAGCCGTGCCGGCGACATTGATTTGCCACATGCGCGCGGGCTCGGTCACCCCTGATCGTACAGGATCGATGACGAACGCTAGATGCACAACCGACACCGGCCGCGTGTCGCGCAGCATTTCGTAGAGCAAGCGCGTGGAGGACTCCTCCCCCAGATCCATGCGCTCGAATTGCAGCGGTAGATCGGTATGGGGTGGATTTAGATCCACCCCGAGCAAAAAAAAATCCCCGAGCAGCGGGAGCAACCTGGATCCCAGGTTTCCCGCAATTCCAGTGACCACGACGACAGGTTTTGTGCTCGCCATCAGTCCGGCTTAGATGGAGGCGGCGCCGGTTGCGATGGAGCTTGCGTCGAGGGCGGAGCGCTTTGGGGGCCTGCGGGCGGCGCCATCTGCGGTCGCATGTGCGGCGGCGGCGCTCCCTGATTCATCCCCGGTCGCCCTGGCATTCCCGCTGGCATTTGACCAAAATACGCTTCGTTGGGTATCGCCTGGAACGAGTTCGTGTACTTGTCGGTCATCTCCTTCAAACGCTCGCTCTTCAACTTGTTATGAATTTCAGTTTGCAATGGCTGATCCAGCGGCAGGACTTCTTTGCTTACTACTTTGTACACATAGTGGCCGCCGTTATCGCTGATTACCGTCGATACCTCGCCTACCTTCAAATCGAACACGGTCGCGTGCGCCGGAGGCAGCCCCGTTCGCCGCACCTTTGGCAGGTTCACCGTAGGTGACTCCACTTTTGTGCCGGAAGCTTCGAAGGCTTCCTTCTGCAACTTGGTGAAGTCTTCACCCGCGGCGGCGCGCTCGCGCAGCGTGTCGGCCAGCTTATTCAACTCCTGCTCGCCTTTTTCCCGCTTAGCTTGTTCCTCGGCTTCTTTGGCTTTCTGTTTTTCTTCGGTTTCTTTTTGATTGTCCTTGTCGTCTTTGTCTTTTGCGTCGTCCTTCTCATCTTTGTCTTCGGTCTCAAGCGTTTTATAGCGAGGGATAAACAGACGGTCTAAGGAGAACTGCTCATAAGCTTCCGGATTTTTCTTATAGTAGCTTTCGACATCCGTCGGCGAGACTTTGTCCGCCTCGTCTTGCAGGGATCGCTGCAAAGCGGTAGTCAGAATCTGCATCTTGGCAAGCTTTAGCGTTTCCTTATATTGTTCGCTATTCTCAAGACCTTTGGCCTTTGCCGCCTCTGACATCGCCATGAACCGGGGAAGCGCCGTTTCCAGTTGACGCTTCAACTGGGGCGTTACGGTCGGCGAAATTCCGCTGGCAATCTTCTCGAACTGCGCACGCGTGATCTCAGTTTTGCAGTCCGCAGGTTTCTTCGCTGCGGCAGTGGCCATGGCGGTCTTCGCGCCCGTGGCTGTCTTTGCCGCTGGCGGGCAAACGCCTTTGATGGTCAGCACCACCGCACTCTCCGGTACTTCCGGAGCCGGAGCCGGAGCGGGCGGCTTAGTGGCAGCGCCCGGTGCCTGCATCGGGGCCTGCTGCGCTGGAGTTTGCTGCGCCGGGCCTGGCGATGCCAGCGCAGTGCCAGATTGTGCCTGTCCCCAGGCTAACGTACCCAACAGCACACACAGCAACCAACTCTTACCCATAGAAAATTCCTCCAGGAATTGGTAGATCAGGAAGTTAAACTATCTGAACCTAGCATCCTAGCATAGAGGCCATTTATTGCAGTAGAGGCAGCCCGCACATGACCATGGAAAATTTGATTCGACTTGGCGCAATTCCGGATTAACGGCGATAATCCCTTAATGTCCGGATCCCCGGCCCTTTACTCGCCAAACGCAATGCGCGCAGAGAAGCGCGCGGTGGCGGGTAATTCCGTGGTAGCAGCGGTATTTATTACCACGGCGAAAATCGCGGTCGGCGTCACCACGGGAAGCCTCGGAATTCTTTCCGAAGCGGCACATTCTGCGCTGGACTTGATCGCTGCCTTGCTCACATATTTTTCCGTTGGCGTCTCCGACAAGCCGGCTGACGCCGACCACCAATATGGCCACGGGAAAGTCGAAAATTTCTCAGCTTTCGTTGAAACCGGCCTGCTTCTGATTACGACTGCCTGGGTGATCTACGAAGCTGTGCTGCGCCTATTTTTCCGCCGAGTGGAGGTTGAACCTTCGGTGTGGGCCTTCGCCGTGATGCTGATCTCGATGGCGGTGGATTGGTGGCGTTCCCAAGCTTTAGGCCGCATCGCTACGAAGTATCAAAGCCAGGCACTCGAGGCCGATGCGCTGCATTTTTCCACGGACATTTGGTCTTCGGGTGTTGTCGTTCTGGGCTTGGCTCTCATTCTCTTAGGCCGGCTCTATCATCTGGATTGGCTGCTCCGGGCCGATCCAATTACCGCTTTGTTCGTTGCGGGCGTCATTGTATCGGTAAGCTGGCGGCTGGCGCGCCGCACCGTCGATGCTCTGCTCGATGCCGCTCCCGCTGGCGTTCGCGCTCAGATCACGGACGCTGTAACCCGAGTCGATGGTGTTCTGGAGGTTGGCCGGGTCCGCATCCGCCGCGCCGGCAACCATTATTTCGCCGATCTTTCGGTTGGACTTGCGCGCACCGTGACTTTTCAACGCTCCGAGCAGTTGGTGGCTGCGGTGACGGCCGCGGTCCACAGCATTCTTCCCGAGGCCGATGTCACTGTCCAGCCGCTGCCGCGCGCGCAGGGTTCAGAAAATATCTTCGATCGCATTCGAGCCGTCGCGACCCGCCACAACCTGAATGTTCACGACATCAGCGTGCAGGATCTCGCTGGTCAGCTTCACGTCGAGCAGCATGTCGAACTCGACGAGCGTCTGTCGCTCAAAACCGCGCACGATCAGGTAACCGAACTCGAAGCTGATATGCGCCACGAGGTGCCGGAGATCGCCGACATCCTCACTCACATCGAGAGCGAGCCCGCCACCATCGAAACCGGGGACGAGTTAGTACGCGACGCCGACCTCGAACGCAGGCTGAAGAAGGCCGCCAGTCAGTTTCCCGAGATCGTCGACATGCACGACATCCAGATCAAGAAAGTGCGCGGCCGGCTCTACGTTTCCTGCCACTGCACATTTTCCGACGATCTGCCTCTGGCCCGGGTTCACGACATTCAGACCGACCTCGAAATCCATTTCAAGCAGGATGCGCCGGAACTTTTTCGCGTGTTGATTCATCCCGAACCCAGCACGGATAATCGGAGATAATCAGCAATCAGAATCAGCAATTCCCCGAGGCAAACTCGCATGACGAACGCCCGCGCCACCTGGGTTGAAAAACAGCACTTTAACGGGGTCTCCGATAGCGGTCATCAGATCCCCCTCGACGGCGACAAGACTGCCGGGAACTCGCCAATGGAGCTTGTGCTCATCGCTCTCTGCGGATGCACGGGGTACGATGTGGTTTCGATTCTCCGCAAGAAGCGGGAGCCTCTTACGGGTCTCGAAGTCCGAGCGCAAGCAGAGCGCGCCGTCGAACCGCCTTCGGTCTATACCGAGATCAAGCTTATCTACCGCGTGAGCGGTAAAGTTTCCCGCAAGGCAGTCGAGGATGCGGTGAGGCTTTCGAAAGAGAAATACTGTTCGGTCTCAGCTATGCTCGAAAAAACTGCGAAGATCACAGCGGAAATCGAATACGCGGACAGCTAGGACATGAGCTCTGCCGTGTGACGATCTCGTTCAACCCATCTTCAAACCATCGAAGCGATCAAGAGGCCACCATCCCCAGCTCAAATCATGACAGTACGCGCTCGCATCCGCTGCGCGGGTATTTCTTCATCGCTTCCGCTACATTTCTTTGGGGAGTTTCAGCCGCTCTAGGCCGCGCCGTTTTCACTGGAAGGCTGTCGCTCGGCTCGGCATCGTTCCGCCCCATCGATCCGCTCATACTTTCGCAGACTCGTACTACATTTTCGCTGCTAGTGCTTCTCCCGATTCTTGTTGCTGGGCACGGCTGGAAGCGCATCAAGCTTCCAGCGCGCGATCTTGCGTATTGCTTTCTATTAGGTACGCTCGGCGTGGCCGTTTCGAATTATTTTTATTACGTCGCGATTCAACGAACCAACGTTGCAACCGCAATCATCGTGCAGTACACGGCTCCGGTGTGGGTACTGATTTATGTGGTGGCTCGCGGCCAGCAAAAGCCTTCTTTGCAGAAAGCGATTGCGGTAGCTCTGGCGGTCACCGGAATCGCGTTGGTCATCGGCATTTTCGGAGCGAATCCAAATGCTGGATCAGCCCTTCGCCTCGACACCTACGGCGTTGTCGCGGCTCTGCTAGCCTCGTTCTCCTTCGCCTTTTACAACGTCGCCGCCCACGGCATCCTTGCCCGCTATGATCGCTGGCGCGTTCTGTTGTGGACGCTCGCCGCTGCCGCCGCATTCTGGCTCGTCATCAACCCTCCATGGAAAATCTTTCTCGCGCACTACAGTGCCATGCAGTGGCTGTTTCTGTTCGTTTTCTCGATGCTCTCGGTGCTGGGAGCGTTCTCTCTTTATTTCCTGGGGCTGCAGTATCTGGAGCCGACCCGCGCCATCATCGCCAGTTGCCTCGAGCCCGTGTTCTCGATTTTGCTGGCCGCGCTACTGCTGGGAGAAGTGCTGCGGCCGATCCAAACCTTGGGCATCGTCTTTGTGCTGGCGGCCATCGTCATCGTACAGAGGCCGGGTTGCAGCACGGCCGAGGAGTCGGTCGTGGTCGAACCGATGGAGTAAAATTCCTAGGTTGGGTGCATCGCGGGTGATTTCCGTTACGGGGCATCCTATGGTTTGGAGGCCTGCATCTCTAGGGTTTAGTACTATTGGCGATAGTTTTCAGTTTTGATCGCTAGACTTTTGCGGCGGAGGTCTAGAATCCTCGTGAAAATAATTCGGCTGGAAACGATCGCGCTGGCTGGTTCGTTGCTGTTGGTTGTTCCGCCTCTGTGTTCAGCGCAGAACGCGGACGCGGCAACGCCGAATTCTTCGGACGCCCAGAAGCCGGCTGCAGCTCAAGACCAGAAAACCACCCCGGATTCGCAAGGCGCGCAAACCGGATCACAGAATAAGCCAACGGGGCAGCCAAGCGATTTGCCCAACGCGCCCTCCAGCAGCAAGACCGAGCCCTCGCTCGAAGACCTGGGTTTTTCCCCGTCGCAAACGCAAGCCGATGCCGCGCGCCAAGCTCTGCTCGACAAGCGCACGCACATGCTGAAGGTCCATCAACGGCTAGGCTTGATCACCACCGTTCCGTTGATTGCCACCGTGGCTACTTCACTCAACGCCGGAGGCAAAAACACAAGCACGGCTTCTCGCGACCTGCACACGGCACTGGGCGGACTGACAGGAGATTTGTATTTCATTACCGCTTACTATGCAATTCGCGCGCCGAGAGTGCCCGGAACCGAAACCCGCGGCCCCATTCGCTTCCACAAGGCGATGGCTTGGATTCACGGGCCGGGAATGATTGCGACGCCAATCCTTGGGATCATGGCCTTCGATCAAAAAAACAAGGGTGAGAAGGTTCACGGCATTGCCCAGGCACACGCTCCGGTGGCCATCGTTACGGCGGGCGCGTTTGGCGCAGCTCTTTTGTCGGTTTCCGTTAAATTCTGAGGCTTATGACACAGCTTACGTGGATGAGAACAGTCTCCGCTGGCCTGCTTCTTGCTCTCCCGCTGTTCGCCTCGGCGGCCGATAGCCAATGGGTTTTGCAACAAAGCACGCTGACCTACCACGTGTCTCATCCGCTTCATCAATCCGAGGGCGTAAGCCATGAGGCGCGCGGTAAAGGCATTTGCCACGCTGGACAATGCGATTTTCTGATCGCGGTCCCAGTCAAGTCCTTCGATTCCGGGGACAGCAACCGCGATCTACACATGATTCAAGCGACGCGCGGAGCGCAATTCCCCATGGTCACGGTGCGCACGAAGTTGCCAGAATCCGCCTCCGCTTCCACAACTATCCAGGCCGATCTGGAGATTCAGTTCGCCGGCCAGACCGCGCAGTACAAGCAGGTTTCCTTTCAGCTGGCGACGCAAGGCAACGAGATCCACCTCACGGGAACGATTCCCGCGACGTTGTCCGATTTCAAAATCGATCCTCCAACGCTGCTGACGCTACCGGTAAAAAACGAAATGCCGGTTCGCGTGGACCTGACCTGGCGCCCACAGTAAGCCGCCGCTGCGCGCTTGACCTACTCCAATCCCTTCCCGCGCGTTTCAGGCAACTGCGTCGTCATCAACGCTGCCATTAGATACGCAGCCGCGCACAAGTAAAAGGCCCAGCTCAAACCCTTCAACTGGCCCACGCGGCCGATGACCAGCGGAGCGACCGAACTCAAAGTCCGCGCGCCATTGTAAGTGAATCCCAGGGCGCGGGCCCGCACCGCCGTTGGAAAAATCTCGCTGCCCATAATCCCTGAACCGGAGAAGATTCCGGTCCCGAAGAATGCCACGACGATTCCCAGCACCATCAGAACCACCGGCGCCCGCGCTGCGGCATAAAAGGGAATCAGAAACGCTGCCGCCAGGCTATAAATCAAGAACGCCCTGCGCCGCCCGAAATAATCCGCCATCCATCCGAAGCTGGCATACCCGGGAAACATTCCAAACAGATTCAGCACGACCAGTAGTGTCGTCGTCCCGATCACGCCGAAGCCTCGGCCACCCTGCGACACTGGAAGCGACAAATATGGCGGCAGCCAGGTAAACAGTCCCCACCAGGCAAACAGGCAGCAGAAGTTGAACAGCAACAGCGCAAAGGTATGTTGGACATACGGCGGCCGGAAGATTGTGGCAAAAGCCGTAGAGACGGAAGTGACCGCCCCGTTGCTGTCGCGAGTAGCTGGCCCGCCGGTCGCATTCGCTCGACGCGTCGATGAACGCTCCTCCCAGAGAGCCGACTCGGGAACTCTGCGCCGAATCCACAACGTAAGCAGTGCAGGAAGAATTCCGACAAAAAATACTGCACGCCATCCGAAATAGCGCGCGACCGGGCCGGCCACCAGCGCCGCTGCGGCAAAGCCCAACGCCCATGAACTCTGCACAATGGAAATCGCTTTGGCGCGGAACTCTGTGGGCCAGGTTTCGGCGACCAGCGTCGCGCCCGTATTCCACTCGCCACCCATGCCTAGCCCCAGGACGAAGCGCGCCGCGGCCAGCATAGCAATGCTGGTCGAGAGGCCGGAGGCGAAAGAGCACACGGAATAGGTGACGATGCTGGCCATCAGCGCCCGTTTGCGCCCGATGCGGTCGGCGAGAAAACCAAACAGAACTCCGCCCACACCGGAAGCCAGAAGCGTCAAGGTTCCAAGCAATCCTGCGGTGGTCTTGCTCATGCCCAGGTCGCGCATCAACAGTGCCAGTACCAGCGCGTAGAGCATGGCGTCGAATGCATCCAGCGCCCAGCCAAGCGATGCCGCCAACAGCGTGCGCCGTTGGCCGGGCGTGGCCTGTGAGATCAGTTGAAATGGGCCGATTGCCATGAAGCCGGGATTGTATGGCGCGCTTAGAAATTGTCAATCTTTTGATTTCAAACTAAAAAGTTTCTAACTCTAGAATGTTTCCTTTCCTGATACTCTCATCGTGCTTTTACAATGTTTTGACTACTCCGGCCGCGGTTCTAGGTTAGCCTCGTCATATCGCTTTCAGGGAACACCGATTGAGGACAGGACTCTGTATGAGGTTTCGCCGGTTTGCCGCGCTTCTAGCTTTTCTGCTGACCTTTCTGAGCCCCTGCTTCGCTCACCATCTGGCCGTGATCGTTAACAAGGACAATGCCGTCGATCACGTCACTGCCGCTCACTTGGCCAAGATTGTCCGTGCGGAGGTCAAGAATTGGCCGGACGGAAAGCCGATCATTCTCGTGCTGCACAGAGACTCTGCGGGCGAAACCGAAACCCTGCAACACCTCAACAAGATGAGCGCCGCCGAATGGAAGGTACTGATCGCGGCTCACAAGGATTCAATTCAGGTCGCAGATTCCGATGCTGACGTGCTGAAAATTGTGCAATCGACCCCAGGGGCGCTTGGGTTCGTGGACGTTCGCTCGGTGAACAACAGCATCAACGTAGTGAAAGTCGACGGCAAGCTGCCCATGGAAACAGGCTATTTGCCGCATTAGTTTGCCAGAAAGTTACCTTCCAGCTAATTCTCGAACCGGCGCGTGTAGAGCGCGTATCCAGCCCTAGAACATGTTTAGTTCATGTGCGATCTTGCGCGTCTCTGCATACTCTTGGTCGTTGGCCATGACAAATCGCTTGCCGCGCAGGATCTTCAAAATGGCGTCGTCTTTTCCTTCCTTCAGAGCCAGCAGGGCGTGGATAAATCTCTCTCGCTCCGCTTCTGGTACCTCCTTGCCCGCCACCCATACATAATCGACATACGGCTTGGAAGTGTAAAAAATGCGAACTTTCTTTCCGTCGATCTTTCCCGTACTGATCAGGAAGTTGAGGATCGTTTCGTCAATCGCTCCCGCATCAACCACTCCGGTTTCTACCATCGCTGCAGTCGCGGGATGGCTTCCGCTGTAACGAAAGTGGAAATAGGTTTCGGGATCGATTCCTGCCTGCCGAAGTTCGTAATAGGCCATCATGTGGGCGCTGGTCGAGTCCTTATCTCCAAATGTGAACTGCTTTCCTTTCAGGTCTCCGAGCGAATGAATCGACGAGTTTGTGCCGGTGATGAAAACCGTGTAGTAATTCCTATCCCGGGCGCGCTGAACCAGCGGGATGACTCCGTACTGGGCATGCGCCTGGATGTAGATTAATGCGCCTAGGCACGCAAAATCGTAAGTTCCATTTGCCAGTTGAGCAACGGTATCGCGGAAGCTATCCGGCGCCACAATACTGACCTGGCTTTCCAAAGCCTTCGAGAGATAGGCACGCAAAGGTTCTCTGTCTGCCTGAGTCGCCTCGTCCATGACTACGCCGATGGTGATCGTCTTTTCGCCGTGAAGTGATGCGCTGGTAAAAAGCCAGATTGCAACCAACGCAGCCGCGATTCGATTTCGCAAAGGCACGCCTCTTCCCGTGGAAATTCCTTGATCCGGCACAACGGCTCTGAGGAAAGTGTTACGCACAATCACGGATAGAGTGCAGACAAAAGTGATCATGCCCGCGATACTGAAGAGCGTAGGTTACCGTTTTGGGCTTTGGCGGAAATTGAGCATCATGCAGTCAGTCGTTTCATCCGACCGGGATGCCGCGCCGAGACGAAGGTCGTTTTCAACGGGCGAGGGACAGCCTCCCCACACCCTAGGAGAGCGTAAGTATCTGCTTTATTGTCTGCAACATAGGAGCCGTTAGCATTCGACTAAAAGCCCGCTCTCCGACTGGTCCCGTACCCCCACGGAAGTGCCATTCCCAAGTTTTACCTGACCAGCTAATGTTGTTCTTGAGCAGGCTTCGGGGGAGGGCTGCTCGACTTACGTCCCACGACTCTTTGAGTCTGGGGCGTTTTGTTTTGCGCGGCATTTCATCGGACGCGGTGCTTCTGTACGACTCCGCTTACTTCGACCTGAGCTGCAGCAGCTGAAAATATCTTCTCGCCTTCTTCACGTCCTTCGCAATCTGTTCCCGCAACGCCTCCACCGACGGAAACTTGATCTCATCGCGCACCCGGTCAAGGAAGCAGATTTCGACTTCGCTCTCCGGCGTTAAATCGATTGGATGAAAGTTCAGCAGATGCGTCTCGATGGCAAATGAGTCTGCCCCAAACGTTGGGCGGTTGCCCACATTGATCACGGAATCGAAGCACTCGGAGCCCACCCGCGTCCATGTAATGTAGACCCCATCTTTCGGAACAAGCTCTTCGTAGCGGGCCAGATTGATGGTTGGCACGGTGTACTTCGACCCCAGCCCGCGACCCCGCCCCGGCGTACCCAGAATGCAAAAGGGACGGGCCAGCAGATGCCGCGCCCGGCTCACGCGTCCCTCGTTCAGTAGCTTACGGATGTGACTGCTCGAAACCGGCTCCCCGCGCAGCTTTTGCTCGGCGTAGACCTTCACTTCGAAGCCCATCTCCTTGCCGAGTTGTACCAGTAGATTCACATCGCCGGCAGCTTTGTGTCCGAAGCGGAAGTTGTAGCCTTCGTGAACCTCGCGCGCGTGCAGCTTCTTCTTCAAGATGCGCTCGGCAAACTGGCGCGGCGTCATCAAGGAAAGATCGCGACCAAAGGGCAGGATGAGAACTGCATCGATGCCCGTGGTTTCAAGCAATCGTAGTTTCTCGGGCACGGGAGTGAGCAGCTTGAGATCTGAGTCCGGTCGCAGAATGCGCGCCGGATGCGGCTCGAATGTGACCGCCACGGCCTTCGCTCCAATCGGCCGCGCCCGAGCCACAATTTCGCCGAGCACATGCGCATGGGCCCGGTGCACGCCGTCAAAATTCCCGACGCTTACCAGCGACGGACCAAATCCAGCCGGAACGTCTTCGAGTTTGTGAAAAACATGCATCGATAGAAGGTCGCAGGTTTCAGGTGCTAGGTCTCAGATCTTAGGGTTTGCCTAAGACCTAACACCTAAGACCCAAGAACTGAAACTCGAGACCTAGATCTCAAATTCCAATTTCATTCCGTCATAAGCCAGCCGCACATGTGCCGGCAGCGTCGCGTTCGTTGCCTGGTGTGCCAGATCGTGGCAGATATGGGTGAAGAATCCCCGCTTCGCCTTAACGCGCTCCACAATACGCAGTGAATTCTCCACGGTTGAGTGCGTGGGATGGGGCTTGTGCCGCAGCGCATCCAGGAAAAGAATGTCCAACCCTTGCAACTGATGGAACGACGCCTCGGGAATTTCGCTATGGTCGGTGAGATATGCCGCGGACCCAAAGCGGAAGCCGTAAATTTCCGTTTCGCCATGAATCAGCCGAACCGGCTCAAATGTTGCCCCGAACAGTTCCACCGGACCGTCGATAGGCCGCAGCTCAAGTTGCGGCAGGCCGCCGTATTTGTAGTCAGCGTCGAAGATGTAGCTGAACATTCTGCGCAAAAAGGCCGCCGCATCGGGACGCGCATAGAGCGGCAACTTCCCAGGCTTGTGAAGATAGCTGAGCGGCCGCAGATCGTCGATGCCCAGAATGTGGTCGGCGTGGGTGTGAGTATAAAGAACCGCGTCTACACGCTTGATGCGCTCTCGAACCGCCTGGGCGTAGAAATCGGGCGAAGTATCGATGATCACTACTTTGCCCGCGTATTCGATCATTACGGAAGGCCGGCTGCGGCGGTCGTGCGGATCGCTGGAGGCGCAGACCGCACAATCGCAACCCAATGTGGGCACGCCCATTGACGTGCCGCTTCCCAGAACCGTGAGCGTGGCCTTCATGCTTGAACGTTCGTGGCTCGCACGATCATGCGCGGCCTAACGCCCAGTTCCTGTAGCCGCTCCGGACTGCGGCGGGCGCGCGAGGGCGTTGGTGACTTCCACATAGGCCATGCGCACTTCGTAAAGGCTGTTCTGCAGAAAATTCTGCTCTGTCGGGGTCAGGTTGCCCTTCGTTTTTTCTGCGAGAAGAGAAAGCGTATCGATCGTCTGTCGCGCCCCGATGATATCCACGCGAGGCTGCTCGCCCTGCTGGTGCATCAGTCCTAGCTGCAGCATGGCCGTCATGTAGAGCGACGCCAGGAAGCGCTCAAATGTCATCTCCAGTTCTTTGGCGGAGTGTCCGCTGAGCTCCACTCGTGAGTCGAGTTCTTTTGAAGACTGGCGATAGGCATCGGCCTGCGCTTGCTGCTCGGCCACCGTGGGCGCTGGCGGAACGTCGCCTCCCAAGCCGGCTGCCTCGCCAGGAAAAGTCGTGACGGAGTTAGCGTCTGAGGTGGATTCTTTCTCTTTTTCCTTGGCCGAGATCGGAACCGGGGTCGGAGGTTTGGCGGCCTTCGGCGATTCCGCTTCTTCGGCAATATCCTTGCGCAACTCTCCGTCCTCAGTGAACAACCGACGGTCGGTGACCGTGAAACCAGATTCTTGTCTCTTCTCAGCCATAAAACGTATCCTCGTCGATCTCTATAAAGCGATCTCTGTAAAGCTTCAAATGAAGCTCTTAAACCTTGTGCAGCACCGCATCCTCCGCCTGTCCCAGTGCGACGCCGGTGAACGGCAACTGGGTTACTGTCGTTTTGACTGCGCCTATCATGACCTCGCGCCCCGGAATGCCGATCTCACGCCGGATGTATCCCAGCGCAATGGTCCGCTCGCCCGCAGCCGTGTTCACCGTAGCAACGCTGGTTACCTCGCCGGCTTCTTTTTCCGCAGACACGATCTTTTCTCCAACTGCAATTGCCGCCACGCCCTCCACCAGAAAGCCGGTGAACTTGCGATGCACGTTGCCGCGGGAGCGAATACGCTCGACAATCTCCTGCCCTACATAACAGCCCTTGTTGAAATTGAGCGCGCGCATCTGCTCAGTCTCCTGGGGAAGGTCGCGCTCGCGAATGTCTACGCCATAGAGCGGGATGCCGGCCACGATGCGCTGTATTTCCAGTGCCTCGCTGCCCACTGGAGTTGCCCCAGCCGCCACCAACGCCTGCCACGTCTTGTAAACATCTTTCGGAGCGAGCCACACTTCGTAGGATTCATATTGCGAATCCTCGCCGCGCACGACCTTGCATTCCACGCAATCGCAGTCGCACACACACTGTGGAGTCATCATCTCCAACGGCTGCATTTCGGCAGTCTTGATTCCTGCCGCATTTAGCAGCGCGCGCGAATTCGGCCCTGAGAGCCCCAGCGCAGTCCACTTCTCGCCGAGGTTCTCGATGTTAACGTCGTCCATGATGATGTAATGGTCGAATGTGGCGACGATCTTTTCAACCTGGCTGAGATCGGTTTCGACAACCAGCGCTTCACCCTGGTTGTGCACGACCATATCGCCAAGGATGCGTCCCTGCGGATTGAGCAGAAAGGCGTAGACTCCGTGGCCGGCAGCTAGATCGCGAATGTTATTCGTGACCATGCCGTTCATCCACCGTACTCGGTCGCCGCCGGTGAGCGCGAGCCTGGTCCGGAAGCCGAGATCGTAGACGCCACAGCCGTTCAGTAGGGCAGCATATTCTTGCTCAGGATCGGTAAACCGAGCTGCCGTCTCGGCGCCGCGGTAATCGGCGACGCTTAACGGGGCTTGATTCCCCGTCTGCCCGCGCAGTGCGTCCTGGATTAGTGTAAATCCCATCGAAGTATTGATTATAGCGAACGGGCTCGCGATTCATTCAGCCCGCCGCTCTCCAAGGCCCCACTTACTCATTGTCCTCGTACTGTGATAGCTTTTCTGCCGTGGGCTCGCAAAACCCTTCCAGGAAGCGCATCGCCGTCATCCCCGGCGACGGGATCGGCCAGGAGGTCATTCCCCAGGCACTGAAAGTGATTCGAGCCTCGGGAGCTGACGTCGAGCTAAGCGAATTCGATTGGGGCGCAGACCGCTATCTTCGCGACGGCATGACCGTGCCGCCCGATGGCTTCGCCATGCTGGGCCGCAATTTCGACGCGGTCTTTGCCGGAGCCTTCGGCGACCCGCGCGTGAAGACCAACATCCACGCCAAAGAGATTCTTCTCGGTATGCGCTTCAAGATGGACCTCTACGCCAACGTGCGGCCGGTGCGGTTGCTCGACGCGGAGCTGTGCCCGCTGAAGGGCGTCGAGCCGAAGGATGTGGACTTCGTTGTCATCCGCGAAAATACCGAGGGCGTTTACACAGATGCTGGCGGAGTCTTCAAACAAGGCACGCCGGATGAGATTGCGATTCAAGAAGACATCAACACACGTAAGGGCGTGGAGCGCATCATCCGCTACGCATTCGAATATTGCGAGCGCCACACCAAGCTCGACGGCTCTCCGCGTGGCCGCGTGCCGGGTCGACTAATTATGTGCGACAAGTCGAATGCCATGACCCACGCCGGCGGCCTTTGGCAGCGCGTGTTCAAAGAAGTGAGCGGCGAATATCCGCAGATAGCGGTGCAGCACATGTATGTGGACGCTCTCTGCATGCAAATGGTCCGAGATCCGCGGCCGTTCGACGTGATTGTGACCAATAATATGTTCGGCGACATCATCACCGACCTCGCCGCTGGACTGCAGGGTGGCCTCGGCATGGCGGCCAGCGGGAATATTCATCCGGGAAAAACCTCGATGTTCGAGCCGGTACACGGCTCAGCCCCGCCGATCGCAGGGAAAAATATAGCCAATCCGTTAGGCGCGATTCTGACCGCCGCGATGATGCTGCGGCATCTGGGATTAACCAGCGAGGCCGACAAGATCGAAGCCGCGGTGCTGCAAGCAGTGCAGCAGAAAAAAACCACGCAGGATATCGGAGGAACATTGGGCACGCGGGAAGTGGGAGAGTGGGTGGCGAACCACATCAGCTCTCTAGCCCTGTCATCCTGAGCGAAGGGTATCGAATCGCGAATGCAAATCGATTCCCGCAGTCGAAGGATCCCTGTAACTTCACCCGCATCTCGGTCAAGTCAGGGAATTATCGCCGCGGTAATTTGGATCAAATTGCTTTCGGTCTCCGCGAGAATTCCCTGATGCTTGGGGATATAACGGGACTGCAGGGATCCTTCGACTCGGCAAGAAGCGCGCTTCTTGCGCTTCTCACTCCGCTCAGGATGACAACCGCTATGGCTTGCGTCCCATCAGCAGCGCCAACTCCCGCCACTTCCAGTGGCAATCCACATCAACAAATCTAATCTCGCGCAGCCAACCAAGCTGCGTTTCTAAATCCAACAGCTTGTTCGAGGGGTCTTCGGTTTCCAGCGTGTAGCCGATGCAGCGCAGAAACTCTTCGTGCAGGCGAGGCGTAGGCGAGGCCACATGCTCCAGATTACAGAAGACGCCGCCGGGGTTTAGCAAAGCATGAATTTCAGCATAGAGCGCGCGTTTTCGTTCGTGCAGCAAATGATGAATAGCGAAGCAGGATACGACCGCGTCGAACCTTCCCAGCGCGGGCAAGGGATGGTCGAGGTTGTGAGCGACAACGGTAACCGAGGAATCTCCGGCAAATCGCTTGCTGGCGGCTTCGAGCATCGCGGGCGAAAAGTCGACCGCGACCGACTCCACCCTCCCATGGCGATCCCCGGCGATTTCGTGCGCAGCCAACGCTGCCTTGACTAACGCCAGCAGCCGTCCATCGCCGGTGCCAATGTCCAGAATGCGGCGTGGAGCTTGCGGAAGAAACTCCAGCAAAGTAGATTCGCCTTCGCTGCGGTGCAATATGGAATCAGCGCGCCCTAAATAGTCGCGGGCGTGGTCGGGAGAGTCCCACAGATTGATTGGCGTATTGGTTGTCATTGTTCGTACCTTGAGGAAAGTATAGGGAAAGAGGGTACACTCGTTCCTAATGGATATCGTTGGGCTGCTGAGTAATAAGCTTGTGAAGCCGCTATTCGCGGTTGTGCTGCTGCTGGTGCTGAGCCACGCTGCTTGGCCGCAGACACAAAATCAGACGGCGCTCCCGGTACCGGCACCACAAAATCAGAATCAAAATCCAAGCCAGCCGGACAAGCCTGCCCCGAACGGAGGCGAGGTGAGCGCCCATCCCACACAGTCATCTCCCGCACAAACTCCAAAAGAAGAGGTCAAGATTACACCGCGGGAAGCGGAGGAGCTATTTCACTCGGTCGATGAGATTTTGGCTTTTGATAGCAAGCACACTGGACTGCCGATCAAGAAAGAGGTTAAGCGCAAGTTAACCAGCCGCGACGAAGTGGTCGGATATCTCACGAAGCACATGAAAGACGAGGACGTAAAGCGCCTGCAGCGGTCGTCGCTGGTGCTGAAAAAGTTTGGGCTGCTGCCGCGCGATTACGATCTGGAGAAGCTGCTGGTGGCGCTGCTGCGCGAGCAGGTGGCTGGATACTACGACCCGAAGACGAAGACTGTGAATCTGCTGGATTGGGTTCCCATGGAGGAACAGGAGCCGGTAATGGCGCACGAGTTGACCCACGCGCTGCAGGATCAGTCGATTGGTCTGGATAAGTGGATGAAGAAGGGCGAGAAAGACTTGGGCGAGATCAAGAAAGATCCTACGCCCGAGGACATCGAGAATGACGAGGTCGACAACGCGCGCGAAGCCGTGATCGAAGGGCAGGCCGAAGCCATGATGCTGGAGTACGAACTGGCGCCGGTAGGGAAGTCGATTGTCGATTCACCGGAGTTGGTAGACGCAATGGAATCGCAGATGGCGAATGGCACCGATGATTCGACCGTTTTTAAAGACGCCCCGATCTTTCTGCGTGAGTCACTGACCTTTCCTTACAGCTATGGCATGAAGTTCGTGGTGAAGTTGATGGAGAAGGGCGGAAAGGAAAAGGCTTACGCCGATGTGCTGGCGAATCCTCCGCACACCACGCGGCAGATCATGCAGCCGGAAACCTACATGTCGGGCGAAAAGATCGAGCCTATGCGCGTGCCGGAATTCAAACGTGACTTCAAGGATTACGCAAAATTCGATATCGGAGCGATGGGCGAGTTCGACGTCGCGGTGTTGATCGAACAATATGCAGGGAAGAAGCTTTCCGAGCGACTCTATCCGGAATGGCGAGGCGGTTATTACTATGCTGCACGGCCGAAGAACGACGCGGGCGCACCACTTGCAGTGCTTTACGTGTCGCGATGGTCAAGTGGCGAGAAGGCTGCGGAGTTCGCCGAGATTTATGCGCGATCGCTGGGGCAGCGGTACAAAGAGGTGGAGGAGGTTGGGAAGCCCTCACGCGATTCTGAAGAGCGGCACTCCAAATACAAGATCGACCTTCTCCAAGGCCGCCATGCCTGGACCACCGATGAGGGCCCGGTCGTGATAGAGCAGCAGGGAGATATTGTGCTGGTCAGCGAGAGCCTCGATGCAGGTACGACTGAGGCTCTGGAGAAAGAAGTGTTTGGGAAATAATTGCAGGAACACAGAGGCCACAGAGATCACCGAGTAATGTCCTCCGCTATTTCTTAGGCGATTTCCCCTTCGAGTTGTCCTCAGTCTCCCCTAGGAAATGCTGCACTTTGGCGCTCACTGTAAACTGTTCTCCGCCTCGCTTAATCGTCAATGTGCGTTCCTGGCCCGGCGAGCCTCCCAGCATCAACCATACCTGTCCCATGGTCGAGCCTTGCACCAGGGTGCCATCGACGGCGGCGAAGCGATCCCCAGCTTGTACCTCCTCGACTGAAGCTTTGCCATCGAAATCGGCAACGCCGATGATCTTGAAGCCACCATCGTCTTCCGGTCGCACGATGAGTCCGATTACGTCAAAGTCAGGAAAATTAAAGGTGCGGCCGATGTCGAAGTACACCATCGAGTGGGCATAGTCGAGTCCGACACGGTAGTTCAACAGAGCTTCAGAGCCGAGTACTCCGGCGGTGGAAATTCCCGCCCGCTTTTCAAAAAAGTCCAACGTCTCGTGCGGAAGACTCACGACCGGAACGCCGGTTAGATAGAGCGGGCCGAATTGAATCCGATCAGTGCGCATGACCTTCCACTTCGCCTCGACCTCCGCTCCCCACAAATTTGCAGGACCAACAGCTCCGGTCATGCGCGGCGAATCAGGGTGAGCGGTAGAGAGCTTGTTGAATAAGTCTCCTGAGAGAAAGCTGATGGAAGAACCCAAGTCCAGACCAAGGTTGTATTTCTTGTTACCGATCTCGCTAGAAACTTCCACGATGCCATTGGCTGGATTGACGACCATCTTGCTCTTCACGCCGTTAAACTTCATGCTGCCCGGCTGGCCGATCGTAAACTTCCGGCTAGGAAAATCGATAAGCACGTCGTAATTCCGAAGAACAGTCGACGGAATATTAATCTCCGCGTTCAAGCCGGGAGACATTACTCTGGCCGCGTGTTGCGACTCGATCGGCATTTTTACTTCCTTAACCGCTACTAGCGGAATTGTGATTGCGCCAATATTCATGGCCGAAGGCGGAGGGGCAGAGCAGGCTTTGTCGTCGCAGGTCACTTTCAGACCTAAGAGGCCGGCGAATCGCCGCGACATTTCGAAATCCGCATTGCCATTGTCAACCCAGGCATGAATCCGCTGGGTCGTGCCGTTGGAAGCAGGTACGTCCACATCGATGATGACGCGATTGTGATCGAGGATGATGGGAACGGTTACGGCTTGAGGTTCGATGAATTTAGACTCGGCCTCATGTGCTGGCTCAGGTGTGTTTTGCGCCAGAGTCGCCCCGGCCAGGGCGGCAACCTGAAGAAACCTCGCCCATCGCATACGAAGATTGTATCGTTTTCAGAACTCGCACCGCAGCGAAGCAGAGGTTCATGCAGCCTCTTGTATAATCGCGTGTTCGGGTCTCGCATGCTGCAGCTTCCGTAGCCCCGCGGTTTTTTACTACTGACCCAACGAAAGGCAAGTTTTCACGATGAGCATTGTAGTAGTGGGGTCGGTTGCGTTTGACGACGTGGCGTCGCCTTCGGGCAGCGTGAAGGGGATTCTGGGCGGAGCGGCGACTTATTTTTCGCTGGCAGCCAGCTATTTCACCCAGGTGCGAATGGTTGCCGTGGTGGGCGAGGACTTCGGCGCCGAGCACGAAAGCGTTCTGAAGAAACGTGGAGTCGACACTCGGGGCATCCAGCGCTCCGCGGGCAAAACGTTTCGTTGGGGCGGCTCTTATGCCGAAAACCTAAACGAAGCCAAAACAACCTTTACCGACCTGAACGTATTCGAGAAGTTTCAGCCGCGGATTCCCAAAGAGTATGAAGATACGGAATTCTTGTTTCTCGCGAATATTCAGCCGACACTACAGGCTGAGGTACGGCGAAAGATGAACGGCGTGCGTCTGACCGGCTGCGACACCATGAATTATTGGATCACGGGCGCGCGTAAGGAGTTGGCCGAAACCCTGAAGCTTGTCGATGTGCTGCTGATCAACGACACTGAGACCAAGATGCTCGCCGACGAGAAAAACCTGCCGCGCGCGGCGAAGAAGGTTCTGGCCATGGGTCCAAAAGCGCTGGTGATCAAGCACGGCGAATATGGCGCCACGATTTTCTTTCGTGAGGGCGCGTTTGGCATCGGACATCATCCCTTTCGGGCTCCAACCCTGCCGCTCGACGAAGTCAAAGATCCCACGGGAGCAGGCGACTCGTTTGCCGGAGGTTTTATGGGTTATCTGGCATCGCAGCCGGAGCTGAGTCGCGAAGTGTTGAAGCGGGCACTGTTCTATGGTGGAGTGATGGGGTCCTTCGCTGTGGAGAATTTCGGCACCGAACGCCTACAGTCTCTGACTCGCGATGAAATCGACGAGCGTTTCCAGATTTTTCGCGACCTTACCCACCTCGAATGAAGCCGCGAGCTTTTCCTCCGAAGGCATATTCCGAAATCGAGACCGTGCGACTGATCTGGCTCGCTATCTTCGTCTCGGTTTTTTCTTTTCTCTTCTATAACCGGCACGGTGACGTGCTCCTCTACGGCGACGCCGTGGCGCACATCAACATCGCGCGCCGCGTGTTTGACTCGAAAACCCCCGGCCTATTGCAATTGGGGACGGTGTGGCTTCCGCTGCCGCACTTGCTGATCATGCCGTTCATCGTGTCGAAGCACATGTGGCAGACGGGCGCGGGTGGCTCCATTCCATCGATGGCTGGGTTCGTGCTTGGCGTGCTGGGAATATTCCGGCTGGTGCGGACGATTTTGAAGCGCGACGGTGAAGCAGACGGGGCTGCCCCGGTTATGGTCTGGGCTGTGGTCATCCTCTACATCGCCAATCCGAATCTGATTTATATGCAAGCGACGGCGATGGGAGAGTCGCTGTATCTGGCACTGTTTATCTGGGCAGTTGTGCATTTCGCAGAGTTTTCGGCAGGGAATTCGAAGGCGCCGACGAAGTGCGGGCTGTGCTTGGTCGGGGCTTGTTTGACGCGATATGACGGCTGGTTCCTGGTTGCGGTTTTAGTGGCGGGGGTCCTTTTGGTGAAGCCGCGCCCTTGGAAAGAAACCAAAGAACGGGGGCCCAGAGCGGCGGTTTCATCTTCTCGAGGCACTGTTGTTCGGTTTGTTTTGCTGGCCGCAGCCGCGCCGGTTTTCTGGCTGGCGTACAACGCCATTGTGTATCGGAATCCGCTGGAATTTGCGAACGGTCCTTACTCGGCGAAGGCAATCGAACAGCAAACCGCAACGGTAAATCCAGCGAAGGCAAACTTGTTTGCTGCAGGCGCGTTCTTTCTAAAAGCGGCGGAGCTCAATGTCGGTAACTCGCGTTGGCCTGGCAGATTGTGGCTGGCTCTGGCTTTGCTGGGGAGCGCAGTGGCATGGTTCGATCGCCGGCAACGAATGGCATTGCTGCTGTGGGCGCCTTTGCCGTTTTATGCGCTGTCGATAGCCTATAGGAGCGTGCCGATCTTTGTGCCGGATTGGTGGCCGTTTTCAAATTACAACGTGCGCTACGGGCTGCAGTTGCTCCCGGCATTCGTGGTCTTTGTGCCGATCGCGATCTCCTTTCTCGTTCAATCCGCAGCCAAGTTGCCTCAAGTTCAGGATTCCTGGCGCCGTTGGGCCGGGGGAGCGACCGTGCTTGGAACGCTATTGCTCGCAACTTTGAGCTATGGCGCGATCTGGCGGTCTGATCCGATTTGCTATCGCGAGGCTGCGATCAATATGCGCGGCCTCGCTTCGCTTGATCGGGAAGTTGCGGACTGGTTGAAAACCTTCCCTACGAATTCGACAATTCTGATGTACCTCGGCCAGCACTCGGGCGCTGCGGAGCAGGCTGGATTTGATCTGAAGCGCATTATCTATGAGGGCAATCACCGTGTGTGGAAGCGGCCAGTCGATCCCGACGGGTTGTGGGAGCGCGCGTTGGCGGACCCCGCTACGTACGCGGATTACGCCGTGGGCTTTGAGGGCGACCCGGTATGGACGGCGGCGAAGGAGCGGCATCTGACCGCATTGGTTGAGCTGCACACGACCGGACAGCCGCCAGCGATCATCTTTCAAGGACGAACGCAAGGGCGGGCTCAATGAGGGCTGGAGGCCGACTCCGGTGGGCGCTTCGCGGTAATCACCTAGGTTAATGCTACTCATAAAGAACTCCGCGGAGCGGTGATAAAATCCGGCCAGCCGAAAGGAAACAGAGGGAGTTGTTGAGGAAATTGAAAACGTCGGCGGTATTGCGCCATCTGACTTCGCGGGCTCCGGCGGAAGCGGAGTGAGTGAGCCCTCCGTCGCTGTTTCGTTTGTCAAGGCCAGCGCGTGCGGCAACGATTTTCTGCTGGTTGAATCCTCGGCAATCGACAACACGATTCCCGCAGACTTGGCCGCACTGACCCGCCGCATGTGCGACCGGCATGAAGGTGTGGGAGCAGACGGAGTGGAATGGATCTATCCGCACGTCACAGCAGACGCTGAGCTTCGCCTGATTAATGCCGACGGTTCCGAAGCGGAAATTTCGGGCAACGGTACCCGCTGTGTGGCAGCGTATATTTGCGCGGAACGCGCGAAAGAAAGAATCACCATCCAAACCGGGGCCGGCTTGAAGACATGCTTCTTGACCGCTCACAATGAGTCGGAGTACGAGTTTGAAGTTGAAATGGGAGAAGCTGCGATACAGGCGGAACTTACAATCAAGATTCCGGGAGAGGAAGTGCGAGGAATTCCGCTTTCGATTGGTAACCCTCACTATGTGATGTTTGTGCCAGAATTCGCCGATAACTGGCAGAGGAAGGCCGCTGAGATTCAGCGCAGCTCTGAGTTCAAACACGGGGTAAACGTTGAGATGGTGGTAGTCGCGGGAAGGCACGATGTCAACGTCCGCTTTTTTGAGCGTGGAGTTGGCGAAACACAATCCTCGGGGACGGGTTCATGCGCGGCGGCTGTCGCGGCGATGGCCGCGGGCAAGGCGGAATCGCCCGTGCGAGTTCATGCCCCCGGCGGAGTGCAAACCGTCCGCAAGTCAGAAAACCTTGTGTTTCTGCGGGGATCGGCAAAGTTAGTTTGCCGGGGAGAGTTTTTTCTGAGTTGAACTCTGAAGTTTCTAACCGAATGCCTTCACCTTCACTGTCGCGCATCAAACCGTCCGTTCTCCGCGCTGGGGACACGATCGGCATCATCGCTCCCGCCAGCAATATCAAGCGCGATGCTCTCGAGGCAGGCTGCGAAGGCTTGCGGCGTGCTGGATACCGGCCATTCTATTTCGAGTCCATCCTCGACCAGGATCTTTACTTTGCCGGTTCGGTGGAGCGCCGGGTGAGCGAACTGGAAGACATGTTTGCCCGCGACGATGTGCGGGCGATTGTTTGCGCGCGCGGCGGCTACGGCGCGAATTATCTATTGCCGGCGCTAGGCTTGAAAAAGATCATGGCGCATCCCAAGATCTTTGTGGGCTATAGCGACCTCACCTGCCTGCTCACTCATTTTACCGACGCCTTGGGTTTGGTGACCTTCCACGGGCCGATGGTCGCGAAAGACTGGGCGCATGAAGATGGCGTCGACATGGCTTCATGGCAGGCAGCACTGAGTGGCACAGGCGCATGGGAAGTCGATCTGAACGCATACCCTGCGGCCACGAGTTTAGTCGACGGCGCAGCAGAGGGAATCCTTTACGGAGGATGCCTTTCCATCCTCGTAGCTTCGCTCGGCACGCCATACGAGATCGGAACCGAGGGAAAGATTTTGTTTCTTGAGGACGTCGCGGCCAAGCCCTTTCAAATTGACCGCATGCTGATGCAGTTAAAGCTCGCCGGAAAGTTCGGGGGAGCACGGGGAATTGTGTTCGGCGAAATGAACGATTGTGTGCAGACTGCAAATCAAGGATATACGCTAGAGGAAGTCATTCTGCGGGTGGTTGGCGACTTGGGAATTCCGGTCGCTTACGGGGTCAGGTCCGGGCACGTGATCGCCGGGAATATTACGCTGCCGATCGGAGTGCGGGCTGCATTGTCAGTGCGGGGTTCGAAGGTGAGCTTGAAGATTTTGGAAGCGGCGGTGACGGCGTGATTCGATCTTCATCAGCGACCGTCGACAGCAATCCGCCAAGGGCGCGAAGAAATTCATGAGCGAAAACAAGCACATTCATCTCATCGGCATTTGCGGGACGGCGATGGCGTCGCTGGCTGGAATGCTGAAACAGCGCGGGTTCCGCGTGAGTGGTTCGGATGCGGCGGCCTATCCTCCCATGTCCGATTTTCTTGCCGATCTTGGAATTCCTGTCGCTCAGCCCTTTGACCCGCGGAATCTGGAACCGCGTCCAGACCTCGTGGTGGTCGGAAACGCGATTTCGCGCGGCAACGTTGAACTTGAGCAACTGCTCGACCAGCGCATTCCATTTTGCTCGATGCCGCAACTACTCCAAGAAGAGTTCCTGCGCGGCAAAGAAGTGCTGGTGGTCGCCGGGACGCATGGGAAGACCACAACAACCTCGATGCTGGCGTGGATTTTTCATACTGCAGGAATGCAACCTTCATTCCTGATTGGCGGCATTGCGGAAAACTTTGGTTCCAGCTTTCACATGGGCGAGGGAAAGCATTTCATTCTTGAAGGCGACGAGTACGACACGGCATTTTTCGACAAGGGGCCAAAGTTCCTGCATTATTTTCCAGACGCCATCATTCTGACTTCAGTAGAGTTCGACCACGCGGATATCTACAAAGATCTAGAAGCGGTCGAAACCGCTTTCAAACGGCTGGTGAATCTGATTCCGCGGCGCGGGAAAATTATCGCGTTTGATGGAGGGGCTGGCGAGGCTACCGGGAGTGCGAGCGTCGATCGCTGCTTGAGCAAGGTTTTTTGCCCTGTCGAGCGATACGGTTCAGGTGCGCGCTCCGAATGGCGAATCACTAACCTGAAGTTGCAGCCGGAGCGAACTTCGTGGTCGGTGCTGCACGGCGGAAAGCCCTGGGCGGATCTCGAGTTCCCGCTCGCCGGAGAATATAACGTGTGGAACGCGACGGCAGCGGCTGCGATTGCTGCAGCGTATGGGATTTCGAAAGAAGAGATCGCTGCGGCGCTAAAGACTTTCAAGAGCGTGAAGCGGCGGCTGGAAGTGAAGGCGCAAGTGAATGGCATCACCATTATTGACGATTTCGCTCATCATCCCACGGCGATTGCCGGCACGCTGAGAGCACTCAGAGTGCGCTACGCCGGCGCGCGTCTTTGGGCGATTCTGGAGCCGCGATCGAACACCCTGCGACGGCGCGTGTTGCAGAGTGATCTCGCGTGCAGCCTCGCGGTCGCGGACGAAATAATCGTAGCCGGCGTTTTTCGCTCGGAGGCTGTACCGGAGGACGAGCGCTTGGAGTTGTCCGAACTTCTGGCAGAGATGAAGAGTCAGGGAACACACGCGAGGTTGATTGGGAACGCGGACGAGATCGTGCAGACGGTTGCTCCGGAGATGCGCAGCGGCGACGTCGTCGCGATTCTTTCCAACGGCGGATTCGGCGGAATCTACGAAAAACTGCCGGAGCGGTTGCGAAAGCTGGCGGGCGCAGGTATGAGCAGCAATTCGGCCAACGCGGTGGGCCGGGGATGAATCGTGCGGTGACGCCTGGCATGTTCTCGCGCCAAATTCGCTTGGCGCTGTTCTTATGCGTTGCTGCTTGCCCATGTTGCGCGGTAACCGACTACGTCGTCTCTTTAACCAGTCCTGAACAGCATCTGGTCGAGGTGCAGATTCTGTTGCCGGAAGGGCTTGCGCAGCGGGACTTGCAGCTTCCCGTCTGGAATGCGCTCTACCAGGTTCGCGACTTCGCACAATATGTGAACTGGATACGCGCCAAAGACCGCGCCGGGCGCCCAATTACTGTGCGCGCATTGGATAAGAGCCGTTGGCAGATTTCCGGCGCCGAAGGCGGCGCTGTGGTCGAATACCAGATATATGTCAGTACGCCCGGACCGTTCGGAGCAGAGTTCAATTCGCATCACGCTTTCTTCAATCTGGCTGAGATACTGATGTATCCGATCGACGCGCGAAACGAACTGATGGTCGTGCGTTTCAGTCAAGTTCCCAAGGAATGGCGCACAGCCACGGCGCTTGTTTCTGAACCCGATGGTAGGTTCAGCGCGGAAAACTATGACCGGCTGGTGGATTCTCCCGTCGAAATCGGAACCTTTCGGGAAGCTGATTTCGACGAAGGCGGCGGTCATTATCGCGTAGTGATCGACGCCGACGCCGGCGACTACGACATGGAAAAAATTGTTGCGATGTTGCACAACATCGTAGCCGCAGCGACCGGTTGGATGAGCGACCGGCCGTTCGACAATTATCTGTTCATTTATCATTTTCCCCGCGGACCAGCCGGCGGCGGAATGGAGCACGCTTATTCGACGGCGATCGATGTGAGTGCGTACGTGCTGCCGGGTTCTTCCGAAGCGCTGACTTCGGTCACGTCGCACGAGTTTTTTCATCTGTGGAACGTAAAGCGCATCCGTCCTCAAACTCTGGAACCAGTGGACTATACCAAGGAGAATTACACCCGTGCGCTTTGGTTCAGCGAGGGTTGCACGAGCGCGGCAGCAGACTTCATTGATTTGCGTGCTGGCCTGCTTGGCGAACGCCACTTCGAGCAAGACCTGGCAGGCGCCATCAGCGAACTTCAGCATCGTCCCGCGCGCCTGACCCAATCGGCGGAAGAAGCGAGTTTGGACGCGTGGCTCGAAGGCGACGCGTATTACCGGCGCCCGGAGCGCAGCATTTCTTATTACAACAAAGGCGAATTGCTCGGGATCGTCTTAGATCTGGCTGTACGCGAAGCCAGCCATGGGCAGGCGTCTCTGCGAGAAGTGTTTGAGTGGATGAATCAGAGCTACGCCAAGAAGGGCCGATTTTTCCCAAACTCCGACGGAGTGCGTGAAGCCGCCGAAGCGGTCAGCCATGCGGACTTGGGATGGTTCTTCGCAAAGTATGTTGCCGGGACGGAAGAAATTCCATGGAATGATTTCTTTCGCAGCGTCGGCCTTCGCCTGATGGAGGGAAAAACCACCGTCAGCGACGCGGGATTTGCGGCTTCGCGAAACTTTGACGGTCCCATGATTGTGTCAGCGGTCAATCCTGGCAGCGCAGCTGAGAGCGCCGGTCTGCAGGCAGGCGATACGGTTCTTGAAATTAACGGCAAAATGCCCGGCAGAGAATCGTCGTTGGACCTGGAGCGATTAAAGCCGGGCGAAACCGTGTCCGTGAAAATTCGCAACAAACGCGGCACAGAGCACGAGTTCCAGTGGAAAATGGCAAGCAGGGAAGAGACGACGTACGATCTCAAGGACATAGAGAACCTTAGCGCGGAACAGCGCGCCCGCCGGGCGGCATGGCTCAAGGGCGAGGCGCAAAGTCCGCAAGAGGCACTCGCACACTAGGGGACACGACGAAACGTATGTCAGCCGAGGCATACTCGAAATGATTCGCACCATCGCGATGCTGGTCTTCTGGGCACTCGCCCTGCCGGTAGCGGCGCTCATCGGCTTCCCCTGGACATTCATCACTGGCGACGTCAGCTTCCTCTATCGCATCTTCATGTTCGGCGCATGGAACGGCGTGCGGCTCACCGGAGTGCGCGTGGAAACTGTGGGGCTCGACAAGCTCGACCCAGCACGCACTTATATCTTCATGTCGAATCATGTGTCGAATCTGGATCCGCCGATCACAGTTCCACTGATTCCGCGGCGATCTTCGGTGATGGTGAAGGCAGAGTTGTTCAAGGTTCCGATTCTAGGGCGCTCTATGCGCATGGGATCGCTGGTTCCGGTGGATCGATCCCATCGCGATGCGGGCATCGAATCAGTTCGGATTGCGAAACAGGTCGTGCAGGAGCAGGGCCTGAACATGACGATTTACGTCGAAGGCAAGCGCTCATTCGACGGCAAACTACTGCCATTCAAAAAAGGTCCGTTCTATCTGGCGATGGAATGTGGAGTTCCAGTAGTTCCGGTAACCATTGCAGGAACGTTCTACGTAATGCCGAAGGGAAGATTCGACATCAAGCCGGGAACCGCGACGGTCACATTTCATCCGGCGATTGAGCCGCAGGATTTTGGCAGTAAGGAATGTTTGATGGAGAAAGTACGCGCAGCCATCGACAGCGGACTGTCACAGGAATTCCGGCAAGAACCTTCAAATACTGAGGTCAACGCGCAGCAGTAACTAGGTAAGAAATCTGATCCTGCGCGGCTAAACCTCACTCTTTTGAAATCTTCGCCCTCACGGCCCGCGCAATCTCCGGCAGCTTCGGCAGCAGCGCAGAATACTTCAACCACAATTTGTGATCGACGGCGGGAGCGCCGCTCACGAGTGCTCCGGCAGCAATATCGTTGGCGACACCGCTCTGCGGCGTGACGATGGCGGCGTCACCGACCTTGCAGTGCCCGACCACGCCGACCTGTCCCGTCAAAATGACCCGCTTACCAATTTCGCTTGAGCCGCCAAGTCCTACTTGCGAGCAAAGCAGCGCGTCCTCGCCGACTTGCGAACCGTGACCGACCTGCACCAGGTTGTCGATCTTCACCCCGCGCCCAATGCGAGTCTGGCCTACGCTGGCGCGGTCGATGCAGGAGTTCGCCTGGACTTCCACGTCGTCCTCAATAACCACCGGAGCCGGTTGAGGAATTTTATGCCAGCAGCCGTCGTGAGTCTTGGCGAAGCCAAAGCCATCGGCGCCGACAACAACTCCATTCTGCAGCAGGACGTTGTTGCCGATGCGGCAGTTTTCGCGGACCACGGCATGGGCGTGAGCAAAGAAATTGTCGCCTATCTTTACGCCGCGATAAATAACCACATGCGCCAACAAAACTGCTTTTGCGCCGATCTTCACGCCCTCATCGACCACTACGTAAGGTCCGATGTGAGCGCCGCGCCCAATCCTCGCTGTGACATGGACGATTGCCGTGGCATGTACGCCGGGGGCATACCGCATGGGCTCATGGAATAGTTCGAGCGCATGGGCAAAGGCCAGATAGGGATCCTTTGCGCGCAGCATGGCTGTAGGGATGGCAGGGAAGTCCTCGGAAATGATGACCGCCGAGGCCTTGGTCGAGCGCGCGGCCGCGCTGTACTTAGGATTCGAAACGAAGCTGAGTTCTCCCGGAGCGGCTTGTTCAATGCCATTGAGGCCGGCGATTTCGGTGTCAGGCGAACCGTTTTCCAGACGCGCATTCAGAGCTGAGGCGATGGCAGAAAGTTTCATAGGGACGAAATGCAGTGCGAATAAATCGTACACCACGGCAAGGCGCTGGTCGTGCGCGGATGCCTGCAATACAAGCATCCCCGCACGACCAGGCAAGAAGACAACTTTGCAGAACCCTATTGCAAGAAGAGCGTGAAGCCGGTAATCGAGCTCGCGGATCCGCTAGTAGCCGTAACTGTCACGTTGTAGGTGCCTGCGGGCGTGCCCGGATCCTGAACCGGCGGCGGCGGAGTCTTGCTTCCACCGCCTCCGCCGCAAGCGGGAACCACTACTAGCAACGCAACAACAATCAGCATGAACAGAGCTGCGCGTTGCCGCGGCTTTTGAAAACCGAGAACGAAAACGCCGCCCAACGCCAGACTGCTCCCCATCATCCAGCCGGCAAAGTAGTACGGACGGTCGGTCATGTTCTGCGTCGTATGCGGAGCGGTGGTGCTGACCGTAATGGTCACAGCGGTCGTAGCGGCAGTCCCGCTTGCCGCGATGGACGACGGGCTAAACGCACACGTAGCCTCGGCGGGCAAGCCGGAGCAGGCAAGACTGATCGTTCCGCTGAAACTGCTTGAATTTGCGACAGTCATTGACGTCGTGCCGGAAGAGCCCGGCGCAGAGATGGAGATTGCGACATTCGATGGGATAGACGCGAAGAATCCTGGCGTGATGGTGAACGACTGAGGTGCCGTGCTGCTCGCACCGAAGCTAAGGTCACCCGCATAGCTGGCCGACACGCTGTGCGAGCCAGCGTCAAAGGTAACGCCGTTGGGAGTTGCCGCGTCGCTGCCTCCCGTGTATGGACCACCGCCGGTTGGAGGGTCTCCGGCATTCAGCGCAAACGTGCCGCCGCCGGGGATGGCTCCAAAGGTGTCGGTGAAAGTGACCGCACCGGTTGGTCGGCCCGAGCCGGATTTGCCTGTGACGTCGGCTCGCAGATACACAAAGCTTCCGAACGGTCCATTGGTAAAGTTGAACTGACTGGTGGAAGTAAAGCCGAGCACAGAGAGTACGGTCGTGCTGGTTTCCGCAGCGACAGTTACCGGAACCATGTTGGAGTCGCTGGGCGCGAACGTCCCGTCGCCGCCGTAGTGCGCCCAAACGTTGTAGCTGGTTGGGGTGGTGCCATCTCCCGGCAATTGCGTGGTCGCAAACGTCGCGACCCCGCTTGTCAATGAGAAAAGATCTAGCGTGCTCGGCGACAATGTGTTGGAGGTCATCAACACGACATCGCCGGTTGGAACAACCGTGCCTGTGGTCTGCGCTACGGTCACGCTAACGGGCACGGACTGGCCGTGTGTGATGTTCACAGCTGTATTGTTGTTCAGGACAAGAGTAGTGGTGCTCGGACTAAACGTTTCCGAATTCCACTGCGTCACGAGATTGTTGATGTTGACCGACCCCAGACCCGAGGCTAGATCGTAACCCACGCCAGCCTGATAATCCGCGGTCAATGAGCCGTAGTTTATTTCTCCCGGTACAGCATTGTTGCCAATGGTGACATCGTGGAAGATGCAATTGCTGACCGGCAACGTGGCGCTCGATCCGTTACACTGTGCGAGAGTGGCATTTTCCGTAGCCGCCAGGCGATACAGAACATACCCCGCCACGCCCTGTCGCGGGCCGTTGGTTGGATTCAGCGTGGCCATCTGTTCATCGACTTGCGCCATGATTCCAGCAAAGGACGGAGCCGAAGCCGACGTACCGCCAATCAGAAACAGGGAAAATTCGCCCGAGGAATCGGGCACACAGGAACCCTCCAGGCAGAGCACGTAGCCGTCATGGCCGGAAGCGGATAACACCACGTCCGGGATGTCACGCGCGCCGTCGGCAGGGATGCCCGTCACTCCGGTTTGCCACGAGGGCTTGCTGAAAAAGACGCTGGCGCCTCCGCCACCTGCGGCGATGTTGGCGTTGCTGCCACAACTTGACGCAGCACAGCTATCGTTCCAAACATCTTCCGGAATGTAGGAGAGTGCGCTCTCCTGGCCGGTGTTCGTTGAACTCCAGTAGAGCGTCGGATTCGCGGTGTCGTCGAAAACTGTACCACCCACTGCTGTGTTGAATGGCGTGGCTGCCAGTATGTTCACTGAGACGGGGCCTGTTGCTACCGTTTCGGAATTAGGGTCGTCACATCCCTCCGCTCCGGCGTCGCCGGTTGATACGAAATAGGTGATACCTTGAGCCGCTGCCTGTTCAGCCAAGGCCGAGACGCCGAGTTCGTCTGTGTCTTCGGCTTCGCAGCTGCCGAAGCTTTCGGTCATGATGTCGGCAAGGTTGTTTTCGACAATGTAGACCTCCGAGAGGTCAACGCCATCGGTTGTATTCGTCGAGGCAGACACGACCAGTTCAACATTTGCGCCAGGAGCTACCGCGCCCGTCCAGGTGGAGTCGAGCGTGGCTTCGGTTTCTTCGCCGCCTCCCAGATCTCCAGGATCTGGTCCATTGAGAGCTATGCCGAAAGTGCCGCCGCTGACGTTAAAAATTTGAGCTGAATCAAAATCCGAGACGTCCTCGCCCCCATTGAACAAATTGCTGCGGCCGACTACGCCAATGGTCACTCCGGCGCCCGTAGGCCCAGGAGTGGTGGTGCTATAAGCATTGCTGCTGTAAATGGTGGCAAAATCCAATGGCGCAAGACCATGCGATCCATCGCCGAATGTGATCGCCGGGCGCTTTCCCGGCCGAATCTTCGCTGGCACGGTCTGCTTGGTGTAGCGAACCAGCGGCTTCTTCAAGAAATTATGCAGCGTCAACACTCCGGCCACCGCGGGAGTCAGCGCCGTCGGAATCTGCGGATCGCTGGAGTTGGCCCAGTGCTGCTCGCCATTGACGATGTATTTATGAATGGCCGTGTGAAACGCTGCCTGCACCTGGCTGGCCGAACCGGAAAATTCCAGCACAGTGCGCCCCTTGGTCGTGCCCACCTGGAATCCATACGACTGCAACCATGACGTGATGGTCTGCAGGTCAGAGTCGGTCGGTCCAAATTGCTTGCCGTATTGCGTCGGCGTGAGCCATTTGTGGTAGCTGGGCGAGTGCTTGTCCTGCTGGCCGTCGAGCAGTTTGCGAAGTGCGGCTTCCTGCGCGGGGCTGCGCTTGAGCACCAGCAGCATGCGCTGCATCGGCAGCGTTGCCGGCGCCGTTCCCAGATCGAATTGCGGCCGCGCCAGGGGATGCGTATTCCCTTTGAGCACTGTAAGCTGCGCTTCGCTCACCACCTGCGTAATCAGCGGCTGCGGCAAAGTTGCCGTTGACTGAGCGGCGCTCGATTCCTGCGCGAAGACCGTTGCAGAGAGGCTGAGAACAACAAAAGCGAGAGTGATTACAAAGAGGCGCTTCCTAGAAGAGCGCGAAGAAGAAGAGCGCAAAGAAGATTTCATGAGTGCTACACCTCTGCGGCGAACTATTACTTGCGACAAATCTGTGCTTGCGAAAAAATTTGTGATCACGGAAAACGGGCAGTGCAGGGGGGGCAGAACGTCCCGGTATCTCCGCTGCGCGCGGGTAAGGTACACGCGTGTGAAAGCCTTTTTATCTTAAGTCTCTGAGGATTGCAACAATTTCCGTTGCGCCGGAATATAAGTTGATATGCGGTGATAGCTGCAAGTGGACGGTAGGCCGGACGCCGGGTTCAGTTGCGGGTGAGTTCAGCTTCGTTTTTGCCGGCGATGGTGACGAAGCGAATCGTGCCGGCGCTATCCTCGAAAACCAGGCCGGTGCCTTTGGGGTCGACCACCGCCCCGACCAGATGGCCATACGATTTGGGAATGCCTCCGTGGGTTGGAGTCTGATCGTAGCGCGCGAGTTCTCCTTCTTTCATGCCGGTCATGCTGACGAAGCGGATCGTGCCGTCGTTATCCTCAAAGATCACGCCGGTGCCGATCTGGTCGGCGATCACGGCCGCCACCCGTCCGTAGGATTTCGGCACGCTGCCATGGGCCGGCATGGTGGAGTAGTCGGGCTGAGTCTGACCTCCGGCATAGGCCACGGTCGCATTCCTGCTTCCCCAAAGATACCCGGAGATCGCTAATAGGGCGCCGCCTGCAATGAATAGGATTTTATTTCGCATCGATTATGAACCTTTCGTTTGTTAAAGCTCGGACATTACGCAGTTGCGGAGGATTATCCCGCAAAGAGTTGTGTGAATGCTAGATTCCCCACGGCAGATGAGCTCGTTAGTTCAGCCGCGAAGCGGCGGGAGAGTACAGCCCAAGGCGCAAGCCTGGGGTAAGAAGGGAAAATGAGCACAGCCCCGAAGGGACGAAATAAAATTTATCGCGCACACTCGCAAGTCTCTTTCGCCTCGTTGGGGCTTGCTCTACGCGTACTTTCTACCCAGATCTTTATGCCCTGGGCTGCACTCTTATGCCGCTTCGCGGCTCCGCTCGCAACTTTTACGGCATGACCTGGATCTTATGCATCATTCCCAGATCTTCATGCAGCAGGATGTGGCAGTGAAATACAAACGTGCCAGCGATGGTCGGATCACTGAAATCCATCCGCACCTTCACGCTGTGGTACGGCCCTGAGCCTGACCAATAGGGAATTTCAATCGTATCGCGCAGATCCTGATTAGTGACCGGCTTCCCATCCACTTCCAGAAGCATGAAATGAATCTGGTGCATGTGAAAAGCATGGGTTTCGAGCGCGCGGTTTTCAATTGTCCAGTCTTCGATCGCGCCCACTTTGGTCGTAATAACCGGTTTCTCGTTGGGTTCAAACACCTTCTCTTTTTGCCCGTCAACCGTAATGTAGAACTGAATCGGACCGTTTATTCCACCGAATTCTTCGGAGAAGTACAGGTTCCGCGTTGCCGTGACCGTGGCGTCTTTTAAGCCGGAAAATTTCATGGGACCAGCCAACGCGTGCGAAGCGGTTTCAACCGGCTTCGTCGGCTGCTTGACTGCAGCAGTGCTGCTCAGCTTGACGCTGGCAAGAACTTGTTCGAGATCTGGATTGCCGGTGGGGCCGGTCGAGTAAGCCTGCGTCAAGAAAAGTGCGCTCGTTCCTGTGGGTGGCGGCTGCACGATGAACTCGGCGCGGCCCGCGGGAGGAACCAAAATCGTGGTCGTGAATCGCGGCGCGGGCAGAGGGTAGCCGTCAAGGGCGATTAGTTCCAGCTTTTGCGGTACGCCGTTGAACCACACCTGTAACGGCATAAAATCCTGCAGCGTGGCGTTCGCGACCCGCCAGAACTCTTTTTTCCCTGGCGACATCTCGATCATCGGAATAGGTCCCTGAATCTCCCCAGAAACCTGGTAGTTGATCGTGAGCTGATAGGGGCCCGGAACCCATGGGACCAGATACTGTTGGCGAATCACGAACACGCGCTCGGTAAGGCCCGTTACCTCCGGCCGAACTTTTTCCATTCCTTCGACAATGAGAGCCCCAGCCGCTCCGCCATTTACTTGAAACTCGGTGAAGCCGTGCACGTGGGGATGGTACCAATACAATCCCGGCGGCTCGGTCGTCGGAATCGTAATGCCGTATTGAAATCCCGGACTTCCGGGCTGAATCAGAGTTGTGAGCACATCGTCCTGATGGCAGATTGGCGGAACGTTCAAGCCATGGAAATGTACATTCGTCGAGTTGATAGTAGCCGTGCCGCCATCGCCGCATGCGCCCGGCGGCGAGGACATGTCCATCGAACTCATGCTGTCCGCGCCGTTGCTTACGATGTCGTCGGTGATGTTCAGCTTCAGCAGGTCGCCCGGGTTGAGGCGCAATGTAGGAGCTTCAACCACGCCAGAAGAACTTTTGTATTTGTAGCAATAGTGGGTATAGCCGGCGTCATCCACCGAAGTTCCCATGGTGAAGCCGGCATTCAGAACGCCATTTACTGAAGTAAGGCTTAACGCATCCTCGACCACGCTGCCCGCTATGGGGCGCGGCGGACACTGTGCGGACGCAGCGACGAAAGAAAATCCGCATACCGCCAATAAGAGCGAATACCTGAACCCAGCGCGCATATCGAAACCCTCTATTCCCAGAAGATCGTGTTCCCTGAAGATCGTATTTTTCTAAATGTTAGCCACTTCCCACTAAGAGGCACAGCTTTAAATCCTCGCTAGAACGCCCGCGGAGGAAAATTTCCAATCGAAAGTAACCCCGGACTGTTCGAATCCGTGAGGGGCGATTTCGAGGATTCTTTCAAGGTGCATTTCCCGCCCGCCGAAGTTACCTGAACCATCGCAATAAAAGATGGCCCGCCGAACTCGGCCGCGTAAACCACTCCACCTGTCCCGGTTCCGGTCGCTAGCGCTAACGATGCAAGGTAAGACCAGTCCCGGCTGTAGCCCTTGAGTTTTCCAGAAGTGCAGCCGGGCGAAAGTTTGCCCGTGCCGGCGTCAAAGAAAAGCGCGGTAATCGCGTCGCCTTCAGTATTGCTGACATAAAGCAACGTCTCATCGGGACTCAGCAAAATATTGCTGGAGTTGATCGGCGCCTTCTGAGAGTAGACCGTAGTCTTGCTCAACTTGCCGGAAGAGATGTCAGAGATTTCGACCACGGTCGAAGTGGACGTATCGCCGAAGAGCGCGTAGTGCCCATCCTTTGTGATCTCTACACCGTTGGGATAGGTCGCTCCCTGCGACTTCAGATAAGCGGTGGAGTTCTGTTCGTCGCCGTTCGACACCGGCGTGCCGGCCGAAACGTTGAAAGACTCGATGGAGCCATCGCCGTAAGTGGCAACCAGTATGTTGCCGTGTAATGCCATGCCGTTAATCACTCCGCCTTGCAGTCCCGCCACCGAGATGTCATTCACGAAGGTCAGCGTACAGCCGGATTGCACGGTGAAGGTTCCAATCGTGTTCGAGTCGGTGAAGCTGGCATAGAGATACTTGCTGTTCATCGCCAGTCCAATGCCATTCGAGAGGCCGGTGTCGGTCGCCGAGCCGAAGGTAACGGGTGCAGCTTCTAGCGTGGTGACGTCGACGCCGTCAATGTCTCCCGTGGAAGCGTCGGAGGCGTAGATGCATTGCTGGCCGCCGCTGTTAAGCATGGCGAGGCGACGTTCCCCAAAGAAACCGCCGCCAATCCCCGACCCTCCGGTAAACACCGGCTGATCCAGAGTGAGCAAGCCGCCGGTGCCCACAGTGTAAAAGGAGAGCGAGTTGCCGAATATCGCGTCGTCGTTGGTTACAACATAGTGGGGCTGCGATCCAGCCGCTGCCAATCCACTCGCGACGCAAACCACAACCAATGCTGCGACACCGCGTGACATCCAGAACTTGGCCCACATCCGCATGATGATCCCTTGTCCGCTTTTGGTTAATTCTTGGCGCTTAAGGACGAACCGAACGTCTTACGAGTTGACCACAGTTGGCGCAGCCGTTCAATCGCAAAGAGGTGCCAATGTTGGGGAATAAAGACCACGGATGAAAGTTTCTTCACCACGACATACTCCCGCACTTTTGCACTCTAAGTCGAACCGCAGAACCATGCGGAAATCTACACCAAGAGAGCCGACTACTACTCGACTTCGTTGAATGATTTCGACAAATTAGAAGCGCGCGTGCGTGTGTGCAAGAACTTGCCTTTATTCCTCGAACATCGGCACTTGGCGCTGATCGTCGGTTGCGCCGCGGCGAGGTCTGCGGGTGGCGCCGATGACGGCGAGCACCGTCAGCGATTCCAGTGCGGTGCGCGGAACGAAAATGCGCTGTGTGTTCGAGCGCTGGTCGGGTGGGTTTACTAAGAAGCCTTCTTGCATATTCTGTGTGAGGTCCGCAGGCATGAGGCCCTCGAGGATTTCATTGTCCTTGAAGCGAAGGCGAACCCACAAACCTTCAGACCGGGGGCGGGAAGTGAAAGTCTTGCGCGTGAGTGATTCGGAATCGCCGAACTCGCGCACGAAATAGACGCCCTTAATCTCACGCAAGTCCATGGCGACCACGTTCCCTGAAGTGTTCAACAGCTCGAGTTTGCCTTCGTTGACGAACTGCGTAGGCGAAACGTAGCCAGAGACGGAATCGCGATCCATCTTGCGGACGATTACCTTCTTATGAGTTGAGGGCATGTCGGGCGTCGGCAACTAGGCTTCGGGCATCGGCAAAATCGCGCTCAGGTCGGAGCCCGAAGCCTGACAGCCGACATCCGCGATTCTCGCACTATTTCGCAGGAAATGGCGGGAATCCACGTTGGCAGTAGCCAAATTATAAACGTTGTGTTATTCCTTTAAGTTGCCTTGGCGAGGCTCAAGCCTGTACAAGTGTTTTGTATTGAACGGCTTGTGCTGAGTTTCGAGTGAAGTTACTGAGGGCGGGGCCATGGTATCCTGTGGAAATCTTGTGGAAATTGACTCTGCGCGGGTGGAGTCACGTCCAAATCAGCGGATGTGACACGCACTGGCAGGTCTGGATACCTACGGCTCAGTGGTTGCTTGAGATCGCTTGAGAACGAATGGCTGATTACATTTATACGATGGAAATCCGGTTGACGCCGGATCAAACCAAGGGCGTCAATCTGGTACAAGAAATAGCCCGCGCCGCGGGCATGACTCTCTACCTCACCGGCGGCGCAATTCGTGACATCATCAGCGGGTTTACCATCCGCGACCTCGATTTTACGGTTCAGGGCAATCCCCTCAAACTCGCGAAGGATTTCGAGCGCGCTGGCGCGAAGCTGGCCGGGCAAGAGGAAGACGTACGTACGCTCTTCCTGGTGCTTCCGGGCAATGTCCGTGCTGAAATCGGGATGGCCCGCACCGAGAACTACGAAAAGGTCGGCAAGCCGCCGCTGATCGCGCCCGCAAGCATTCAGGAAGATCTGCGCCGCCGCGACTTCACTGTCAATGCCATGGCCTTATCCCTGAATGAGGGATCGCGCGGGCTGCTGCTTGACCCGTTCAATGGCGTGGCCGACATCGAGGCCAAAGTGCTGCGGATCCTGCACAACTACTCGTTTGTGGAGGATCCTTCGCGGCTGATCCGGGCAACCCGGTTTGCGGCCCGTTTCCACTGGCCGCTCGAGGAGCGCACCCAGCAGCGTTACGATTCTGCCAAGGAAAACAAATACATCGACCACATCTCGCGCAGTGGTATAGGCCATGAAATCGCCCAACTGGCGCACGAAGACGACCCGCTGGCCGTGGTGCGCGCCCTGGAAAAAGAAGACTGGCTCAAGGTGCTGCATCCGCACTGGACGGTGGCGAAAGTCGATGTCAACGGACTCACCCAGTTGATGAAGACCCGCCAGCAGATGGTCGACCTTGGTTACACGGTTGATCCTTCGGCAGCCGTGATGCATTTCCTGACCTCACATTTTTCGGAGAAAGATGTCTCCGATCTGCGGCGGCAGATTCCCCGTAAGGATTTGATCGAGTCCTGGCGCGACATCGAAGACCATGCCAAGGATTTGGCAAAGAGGTTGATGGGTAAGGAAGCGGCTACCCCGTCGCGCACCTGGAACCTGCTCACTGCCGCGCGGCCGGAGATGGTTCTCTTCCTGGCTGTGACGGCGCGGCATCAAACCGTGGCTCAGAAGATCAAGAACTATTTCACGAAATGGCGGCAGGTGCAGCAGCGGATTCCGCTCCCGGAGATGACAGAACTGTTGATCACTCCGCAACTGCCGGAATATCCAAAGATTGCGCGCGACGTGTTCATGCTGCTGCTCGACGGAAAATTACGTTCGCGAACGGAGACGTTGAAATTTCTGAAGCCATTCGCTCCGCCGCCACCGCCTCCGCCACCACCACCACGGCGCGGGCGCGGAAAAGCCGCGGCTGCGGCGGCCGGTGCTGCTGCGCCCGTGGCAGAAAAGCCAGGAAAAAAGGGCGAAGCTTTGAAGGGCAAAGGAAAGGCCGCGACGCCGAGTATGCCGGCGGCGCCCGTCCCCGCGCCTTCTAAGCCCGAGCCGAAGACAAAGCCCGAAACGAAGGCGAAGCCCGTGGCTGCAGCAAAGCCCGAGAAAAAGGCCAAGCCAGCCAAAGCGCCCAAGAAGCCCGCGAAGCCTCCAGCCAAGCCTTCGAAGAAACCCTCCAAGAAGCCAGCACCGAAGAAGCCAAAAGGCAAGAGCAACAAGAAGAAGAGGTAACCCTCGTTGCATTGTCATCCTGAGCGAAGCATGATTGTCCGAAGGACAATCATGCGCAGTCGAAGGATCCCTATAACCCGCACCGCACTAAACGTCTTAGATTTCCTTTCCGCAATCACCGAAATTCAAAACCTTAGGAAACCCAACCTGGATGGCTTCTAGAGGAAAACATCGGACCATGAAACATACAAAAGAACATCAGAAGGAAAAACAGTGGTGGCTCAGCTTGGCTTACGCGCTGGGCCGGTTGCGCCGTGCCGACCGTTTTGCTAGAAGCCAGTAGCCAGTAGCTGTTTTGCGGGGCTTCGGGATGTCGCCGACGGGGAGAAGTGCACGCTGCTTTTTTCAAACTGACCCGCCACCGAATTTCTGCTTCCAAGTCTTCAATCCGGCTTATAATGCCCTTATGCGGCGCCTGATCGCACTCGCGGTTTCCCTGGCTGTCGTGGCGTCTGTGCAGTCTTTCGCGCAGCGCGGTGGTGGTCACGGATCAGCCGGTGGTCACGGCGGATTTTCCTCCCACGGCGGGTTTAGCGGTGGCCATGCATCTGCCGGCCATGCCTTCGGTGGTCATGCGATGAGCGGAGTTCGCTCCGGTTCAGGTTTCTCCGCGCGCTCATCGGTGCGTGGTTCTTTCAATCGTGGCCTTTCCACACGCCGCTTCAGCCATTCTGGCGTGGGTTTGCGGCTCCGCACCCGCGGCTTCAGAAACAATTGCTTTGGATTCCGTTGCGGTTATGGCTACCCCTGGCTCGGTGGAATTGACCCTTACTGGTGGTGGGATTCCGGTTCATCTTATGACCAGGACCAACAGGATCAGCTCGGACTAGCGAACGAGATGAACCAGCAGAGTCTTGAAGAACAGCGCATGCGCCAGCAGGGCGATCAGGACACCTACGCGCGTTCTGCACCGCCTTCGCCCCATGTTCCAGAGCGCACGGAAGCCGCTCCCGCCACGATGTTGGTTTTCCGCGATCAGCGCAAACAGGAAGTCCAGAATTACGCCATCGTAGGACAGACACTGTGGAACTTCGCTCCGCAGCATACGGAAAAAATTCCGCTCGCCGATCTCGACTTGGCCGCAACCGCCAAGGTGAATGACGCGCGCGGCGTCGATTTCCGCCTCCCCAACTCCCCCGAAGGCCAATAGCCCGCTCCCTCCCCAACGTTGTCATCGCAAGATTGTCATCCTGAGCGTAGCCGTCTTTCAGGCGAAGCGAAGGATCTCAGGCGCAACTGGCAATGCGCGTAAGCCGATTTGCACGAACAATTTTTTTACCCGTTCTTGACAATTCCCCCAGAACGCCGATGATACGCTGCCACACCATTGAAGAATCACAGTGGACGAAACTGAGAAAAGACGAAACTGACAAAAAGGGCGGAGAAAATGATCGAGTCTACAAAGTGTCGAGCGCTTGTGTCGATGATTGTGTTCTGGACAGCTGCAAATTGTGCGCTCCTCATGCCGAGCGCGGCGGCTCAGACCGGCGATTGGCTGACGCACGCGCATGACGCGCAGCACAGCGCTCAGTCCACCGTTCAGTCTCAAGCCCTCGAGACGATTCATTGGCATATGCCAGTCGACCTTGATCCTCCAGAGGGAGAAATCACCGTGCATTACGGCTCTCCGCTGATCACGCAGGCAAACACGGTAGTGGTTCCCGTGAAAACTGGCAGTAACAGCTTTCGCGTCGAAGCTCGCAACGGGGCCACAGGTCAGCGGTTGTGGGCGCTCGCAACCGGTTATCAGGCTCCCGGCGCAAGCTTTCTTCCTGGCCTCGGTCCCACTATTTTTGGCAGTCAGCTTTTCGTTCCCGATATTGGTGGCCGCGTGCTGGTGCGCCAGAATCCCGATCAGGCCACCGGCGCCGTAAGCCGCCTATATTTCTACGGCGAAGCGAATTACAAGCAGAACCCCACGGCCTATAACCAGAACGTACAGATCGACACACCGCTCACCACCGACGCCGACGGCAATCTCTATTTTGGATTCCTCACTCTGGGGTCGACACCGCTCAATCTGCAGGGCGGTATCGCGCGCATTGCAACAAACGGCACGGGAACTTGGGTTTCAGCCGCGACCGCCAGCGGAGATTCGTCGATCACGCAGGCCGCCATCAGCTGTGCGCCTGCGCTCTCGCCCGATGGCAGCATTCTCTACGTCGTAGTCGACAACGGCAGCTACGGATATCTCCTTGCCTTAAACAGTTCGACGCTTGCCCTTGTGGGCAGCGCGCGTTTGAAAGATCCATCGTCGGGGCAGGATGCGTGGCTCTACGACGGCAGTTCCGCCACTCCGACCGTTGGCCCGGATGGCGATGTTTATTTCGGCGTGCTGGAAAATCCCTTTGATAGTCACAACGACCGCGGCTGGTTGCTCCACTTCAACAGCACCCTCTCGCAGACGAAAATCCCCGGAAGCTTTGGCTGGGACGACACTGCATCGATCGTGCCTTCCACGCTGGTCGCCAGCTATCACGGAACGTCGAGCTACCTGCTCATGACCAAGTACAACAACTATGCAGGCATCGGCAGCGGTAATGGGCACAACCGCATTGCCATCCTCGATCCCAACGCCACTGAGAAGGATCCGATCATTCCGAAGACTCTCGTCATGAAAGAAGTCATTACGAAACTCGGCGTCACGCCTGATCCAGACTTCCCGAATTTTCCCGGCGCCGTGAAAGAATGGTGCATCAACACCGCCGCGGTCGACCCCTTTACGAAATCGATTCTCGTCAACAGCGAAGACGGAAAGCTCTATCGCTGGGACCTGACTTCCAACTCATTCACGCAGGCAATTAAGCTCTCGACGGGCCTCGACGAAGCCTACACGCCAACCGCGATTGGCGCCGATGGCACGGTGTATGCGATTAATGAAGCTATCCTCGATGCCGTGGGGACAAAACCAACTCACTGAAAGATAGGGTGTCATCCTGAGCGCAGCCGTTCTTCAGGCGGAGCGAAGGATCTCGGACGCAACCGGCCAGAGCGCGTAATTGAAGTTGCGTGGCCCTGCGTGAGCCCTAGCTCGCAGCACCGTTTTCCCTGCACGCCGTGCATTTTCTGTGGATAACTAATCTCTTCACACTCCGCATTTACCGCTAAAATAATAAAGAGTGCTGATTATTGAACCAGCAATCAACAATCGGCAATCGACAATTCGTTTTCACCTATGCCCCAATTCGTCCACCTGCACCTGCACACAGATTATTCCCTGCTTGACGGCGCGTGCGACGTCGAAAAGCTTTGCCAGCGCGTGCAACAGCTCGGCATGCCCGCCGTGGCCATGACCGATCACGGAAATATTTTCGGCGCAGTGCATTTTGTCAATGCCGCCAAGCAAGCCGGCGTAAAGCCGATCGTGGGCTGCGAGCTCTATATCTGCAAGAAAGATGATCACGTCATCTCGCGCACCCCGCCCGATGGCGATACCTACAACCATCTCCTGGTTCTGGCGCAAAACGAAGAAGGCTATCGCAACCTGGTAAAGATCACGTCGGAAGCCTCGCTGCACGGTTTTTATTACAAACCGCGCGTGAGCAAAAAATTTCTGGCGGAACACTCTCGTGGTTTGATCGGCCTTTCGGGATGCCTGAAGGGCGAAGTCGCCGAACGCCTGATGGAAGGGAACTACGACGCCGCCCGTACTGCCGCCGGCACCTTCTGCGACATCTTCGGCAAAGATAATTTTTATCTCGAGATTCAGGATCAAGGCCTGGCCATGGAGCACAAAATCCATCCCGGCCTCTTCCAGCTAGAAAAAGATCTCGGTCTGCCGCTGGTCGCGACCAACGACAGCCACTACCTATGCGAGGACGATGCCCATGCGCAGGATGTGATGTTGTGCATCCAGACCGGCAAGTCGATTCACGACACGGCCCGCATGAAGTTTGATGGAAATCAATTCTTCGTCAAGAGCCACGACGAAATGTACCGCGTGTTCAAGGACTCGCCCGAGGTCTTGACCCGCACGCTCGACATCGCCGAACGCTGCAGCTTGCGCCTCGAAAAAGTGGCAACGCCGTTTCCGCAATTCGAGGTGCCACCCGGCTACACCATCGACAGTTATTTTGTGCACGTTTCGCGCGAGGGCTTCGCCCGCCGCATGGAATCGCTGCGACCGCTAAGCGAACAAAACAAATTAAAGCACTCCGTTTCCGATTACGAGCAGCGCCTCGAGCAGGAACTCGCAATCATTCAGCAGATGAAGTTTCCCGGATATTTTCTCATCGTCTGGGATTTCATTCGCTATGCGAAAGAACGCGACATTCCTGTAGGGCCGGGTCGCGGATCGGCTGCCGGATCGCTGGTTTCCTACGCGCTCGGCATCACCGATCTTGATCCCTTGCAACATGAGTTGCTGTTCGAACGCTTCCTGAATCCCGAGCGCGTTTCAATGCCGGATATCGACATCGATTTCTGCATGAACCGCCGCGGCGAAGTGATCAACTACGTTACGCAAAAATATGGGCGCGACAACGTCGCGCAGATCATCACCTTCGGCACCATGGCCGCCAAGGCCGCCATCAAAGACGTGGGCCGCGCCATGGACATCCCTTACGCCGATGTCGATCGCATCGCGAAAATGATTCCCACGCAGCTCAACATTACTCTGGAGCAGGCCATCGAAGATTCTCCGCAGCTGCGCGAGGCGATGGAAAAAGATGGCCAGATTCGCGAACTGATCCAGACAGCAAGAAAGCTGGAAGGCATGGTGCGGAACTCCGGCGTTCACGCCGCCGGCGTCGTGATTTCGCCGCGCCCGCTTACAGAGCTGGTCCCGCTGCATCGCACCAAGAACGATGAAATTGTTACCGCCTTCGACATGGTCGCCATCGAAAAGATGGGCCTGCTGAAGATGGATTTTCTCGGCCTGACCACGCTGACCATTCTTACTGACGCACTGAAATTGATCGAGCAAACCCGCGGCACGCGGCTCACCCTCGACAATGTTCCACTGCAAGACGCGGAGACCTATCAAAAAGTTTTTTACACCGGACTCACCTCTGGCGTCTTCCAGTTTGAATCGCACGGCATGAGAGACGTGCTGCGCAAATATCGCCCGGACACCATCGAAGACCTAACCGCTCTGAACGCGCTCTACCGCCCCGGCCCGATTCAAGGCGGCATGATCGACGACTTTATCGACCGCAAGCACGGCCGCAAGAAGGTCGAATACGAACTTCCAGAACTGAAAGAAATTCTGGAAGAGACTTTGGGCGTGATCGTGTATCAGGAACAGGTGATGCAGATCGCGAACCGTCTTGCCGGCTACTCCCTCGGCGAAGCCGACCTGCTGCGGCGCGCCATGGGCAAGAAGAAAGCCGAAGAAATGGCGCAGCAGCGCGAGCGTTTTGTCGAGGGTGCGGCGCGGCGCAAGTTTCCGCCGAAGAAAATCGAAAAGATTTTTGATCTGATGGCGCAGTTTGCCGGCTACGGCTTTAACAAATCGCACTCCGCCGCTTACGCGCTGCTTGCCTATCACACGGCGTATTTGAAGACGCACTATCCCGTCGAGTTCATGGCGGCGCTACTGACCTCCGTTACCGGCAGCACAGACGATGTCGTGAAGTACATCAACGAATGCCGCGAAATGGGCATTGCGGTAGAAGCGCCAGACATCAACGTCTCCGACGCAAACTTCACGCCGCACGGCGAAGCCATCCGCTTCGGTCTCGCTGCGGTGAAGAACGTTGGCGGCAACGCGATCGAGTCGATCGTCATTGCACGGAAAAAGCTAGGGCGTTTCAAATCGATTTACGAGTTCTGCGAAAATGTCGATCTTCGTCTGCTCAACAAGCGTGTTCTGGAATCGTTGATCAAGAGCGGAGCCATGGATTCCCTCGGCCGCCGCGCACAGTTGATGAGTGTTCTCGACCGCGCCATGGATCGCGCGCAAAAGGCGCAGCGCGACGTGGAATCGGGCCAGCACGGCCTGTTCGGAGTGTTTGAGCAGGAACACTCCGCAGCTGACAACGACAAGCTGCCAAACATTCCCGACTGGGATGAGCAAGCGCGCCTCGCCGCAGAAAAGGAGATCCTCGGCTTCTTTATCAGCGGGCATCCACTGGAAAAATACAAAGACAAGCTGGAAGATTTGCAGGCGTTGAGCGTTGTGGAAATTACCGCGATGAAGAACTCGACCGGCAAGGACGAGACAATCGCCACCGCTGGAATCATCATGAACGTGCGCGTGCAGAAGTCCAAGCGCGGCGAGTTCTACGCGCAGGCCACGCTTGAAGACATGTCTGGCTCCATCGACATGATCGTCTTCCCCGAAGCCTACAAGCGTTTGGGCGACAAGGTGAAGCTTGAAGTCCCGGTGCTGGTGCGGGCTGGCGTGCGTATTGAAGAAGGGGCCAATCCAAAAATTACTGCCGCGGAGATTATGCCGCTGGAAGATGCCAAGGTACCGCTGCCCCGTGCAATTCGCATTCGCGTGCCGCTCGAAACTGCCGCTGAGGGGACCGTCGACGATCTGCACTCGCTTTTCAAGGAGCGCAAAGGCGAGGCCCGAGTGTTGTTTGACGTGGAACGTGCCGGGGATTTCATGGTTGTGATGGAAGCGGAAGGTTATAATGTGCTGCCGGATCGCAACTTCATCGCCCGGGTTGAACAGTTATGCGGGCGCGGCAGTGTGCGTGTCATCAGTTAAGCTGCTTTGTTCAATCATGCTTCGTTAAATCATGGACTCGACCCAAAAGGCGCAAGAGGAACTCGAAGCGATCGAACGGCAAGTGGCATTAATCGAGTCCACCCCAGGGCAGAACGCGGAGACGCATCGTCAGCTCGCGCAACTACAGGAACGCATCCACATCCTTCGAGAGGAAATGAAGTCGTTGCAGACCGCCTGGCAGAAAACCGAACTGGCCCGGCATCCTCAGCGTCCGCAAACGCTGGACTATGTCGAACGCTTGTTCACCGACTGGAGCGAGATCCACGGCGACCGCGGCTTCGGCGACGACCCCGCAATTGTTTGCGGCATGGCTCGCTTTCATGGCGAGGAAATTATGGTGGTCGGCACCCAAAAGGGGCGCGACATGAAGCAGCGTGTCTACCGCAACTTTGGCACACCGCACCCCGAAGGCTATCGCAAAGCGCTCCGCGTAATGCAGATCGCCGAAAAATTTCGCAGGCCGATTTTCACGCTCGTCGATACTGACGGAGCTTATCCTGGTATTCACGCCGAGGAACGCGGCCAGGCGGAGGCGATTGCTTACAACTTGCGTGAGATGGCGCGTCTTGAAGTTCCAATCATCGCGACGGTCATCGGCGTCGGCGGCAGCGGCGGCGCGTTAGCCATTGCCGTGGCCGATCGTGTGCTCATGATGGAGAACTCCATTTACTCGGTGATTTCTCCCGAGGGCTGCGCCGCCATCATGTGGCGAGATGCCACCAAGAAAGAACTGGCGGCCGAGGCCATGCGCATTACCGCCACCGATCTCAGCGAACTGGGCTGCATCGACGATATCGTTCCTGAACCCGAAGGCGGCGCGCACCGCGATCACGAGGCCGCAGCCAATCTTCTTGATGTCACTTTGCAGAAGCACTTGGCGGAGCTGAAGAGAATCCCGCCATCGGATTTAATCGAGTCGCGCTACGAAAAGTTCCGCACGATTGCGCAATTCTTCAAAACCGAAGCCTAAGTTCGCTGCACTTCATCTTTTCGCCCGATCATCTCGTTCCCAAAGAGGTTCCCTTCGTAATCCAGTCAGGTAATTCAACGTGCCGAGTGCAGCCAGCCGCCGTATAATTAAAGGTTCCCCTGAGAACGAGAATTCGGCGGATGACTCCGCCGCTAAAGCATAAGGAAGGTGCGGGAAATGGCAACTATGGATGTTGCGCCCCAGGGCACGGGCGGGCAATTGGGGCGAAAGCGCATTGTCAATGACATGAGCATTCAGGTCGCAACCGTGAATGGCTCAGGTTCACAGAGCTCGAACACGGTGCTCTTGCGAGCTATTTTTCAGATGGGCGTGCCGATTTCCGGCAAGAATCTGTTTCCCTCGAACATCGCGGGCCTGCCGACCTGGTACACGATTCGCGCCAACAAAGATGGCTACATCGGCCGCAAGAAAGAAATCGATTTTCTGGTCGCGATGAACGCCGAGACCGCGCAGGATGATGTGATGTCGCTCGCTCCCGGTGCTGCCGTTCTCTATGACGAGCCACTCGGTCTCGATAAGCTGCGCAACGATCTCATTTTCTATTCCGTTCCTTACGACAAAATAGTCGCGACGGTTTGCCCTGAGGCGAAGCTTCGCAAACTCGTCAAGAACATGGTCTACGTGGGCGTGGTCGCACAAATCCTCGAAATCGAGATGGGCGAAGTCGAAAAAGCCATCCGCAAGCAATTCGCGAAGAAAGTTAAAGCTGCCAATCTGAATCTTGCCGCCGCCCAGGCGGGGTTCGACTACGCCAAAGCCAGTCTGCAAAAGCGCGGAGTGTTCTACATCGAGCGCATGAACAAGACCGCCGGCAAGATCATCATCGACGGAAATTCTGCCGCCGCGCTGGGCTGCATGTTTGCCGGATGCACGGTCGTGACTTGGTATCCCATCACCCCATCGTCTTCGCTGGTGGAGACGATGATCGAGTACATGAAAGAGCACCGCATCGGTCCCGATGGTAAGGCCACCTTTGCCATCGTGCAGGCAGAAGATGAATTGGCGGCTATCGGCATGGTGATCGGCGCAGGCTGGGCTGGCGCGCGCAGTATGACCGCGACCGCAGGCCCGGGAATTTCGTTGATGTCAGAGTTTTCCGGCCTGGCTTATTACGCCGAAATACCCGGTGTCATCTGGGACATTCAGCGTGTCGGCCCGTCCACTGGCTTGCCCACGCGCACCTCGCAGGGTGACATTCTTTCCACTGCTTTTCTTTCGCACGGCGACACCAAAAACATCATGCTGATTCCATGCTCCGTGGCGGAGTGTTTCACCATGGCATCGGAAGCTTTCAATCTCGCCGAGCAATTCCAGACGCTGGTTTTCGTAATGTCAGACCTCGATCTCGGAATGAACAACTGGATGTCCGATCCCTTCGAATATCCCACGACGCCGATCAAGCGCGGCAAAGTGCTGGATAAAGATGCTCTTGCCAAGCTCGGTGGATTTGCCCGCTACAGAGACCTTGACGGCGACGGCGTGGGTTACCGCACGCTTCCGGGGACCGATCATCCCGCTGCCGCTTACTTCACGCGCGGCAGTGGCCACAACGATAAATCCAACTACAGCGAGCGCCCCGACGATTACGAAAACAACATGGAGCGGCTGAACCGCAAATTCGAAACCTCGCGATCCTTCGTTCCGCGCCCGGAGATTCTTAAAGGCGACAAAGCCGGCGGTGAAAAGGTAAAGATCGGAATCATCGCCTACGGTACTTCGCACTGGGGCATCATCGAAAGCCGCGATCAGTTGCGCAACGAGTGCGCGATCGAGACCGACTATCTGCGCTTGCGGGCATATCCCTTCACGCGCGAAGTGCACGACTTCATCGAGCAGCATGAGCGCGTCTACGTGGTGGAGCAGAATCGCGATGCGCAAATGCTCAGCCTTCTTAGACTCGATCTCAAGCCCGAACTAACTACACGGCTGCGCAGCATCAGCCATCTCGACGGATTGCCACTCGACGCGCGCTCCGTGACCGACGAATTAAGCACGATGGAGGGCAAGTAATGGCGACCACGCCGACCGCTGAACCCAGATCTCCCGAACCAAAGAGTAACCGCATTGGCCTGACGGTAATCGACTACAAGGGCGGCAAGACGACCCTGTGCGCCGGCTGCGGCCATAACGCGATTTCCGAGCGCATCATCGAAGCCATGTTCGATATGGGTGTGCAGCCGGAGCGGGTCGCAAAGTTGAGCGGCATCGGCTGCTCCTCGAAGAGCCCTGCCTATTTCATGAACCGTTCGCACAGCTTCAACTCGGTCCATGGACGCATGCCCTCTGTCGCCACCGGCGCCATGCTGGCAAACCGGAATCTGATCGCGCTCGGCGTCAGCGGCGACGGCGACACCGCTTCCATCGGCATCGGCCAATTTGTTCACCTCATGCGCCGCAATCTTCCCATGATCTACATCATCGAAGACAACGGCGTGTATGGTTTGACCAAGGGCCAGTTCTCCGCGACCGCCGATCTTGGATCGAAGCTGAAGTCCGGAGTCATCAACGATCTGCCCCCGATCGATACTTGTGGCTTGGCCATCGAACTCGGCGCAACCTTCGTCGGCCGCTCCTTCTCTGGCGATAAGCGGCAGTTGAGCACCATGTTAAAAGCTGCCATCGCGCACCACGGTACGGTCATGCTCGATGTTGTCTCGCCCTGCGTCACCTTCAACGATCATGAGGGTTCGACCAAGTCCTACAAATATGTCAAGGATCACGAGGAGACTTTGCAGGAGATGAGTTTCGTCCCGCACTTCGAAGAGATCGACGTAGAGTACGATCCCGGTTCGACGGTAAGCGTTACCATGCACGACGGCTCCCACCTGCAACTGCGCAAGCTGGAAGAGAACTATGACCCTACGGACCGGATCGCCGCAATGAAACGCCTGAGCGAGGCTCACGATGCCGGCGAGGTTCTAACCGGAGTGTTCTATGTGAACACGAAAGCGCCGAGCTTTATCGACATGCTGAACATGGTCGACGAACCGTTGGCCACGCTTCCAGAATCGGTGACGCGGCCCGGCAGGGAAGCGCTCGAAGCCGCGATGGAGGAATTGCGGTAAAATCTGGTTCAGCGCTGTTGTTTCAATATGGTTGTCATTCCGAACCGCGCGAGAGCGCGGTGAGGAATCTGCTTCCCCTCCCGCAATCCGCGCACTCGCGCCCTACCTCTGCCCCGTAGAACCTCCCTGTTGTAATCCCAATCCAGACCCGTAGTATTCCGCAATGGCGTGCCGTTCGTCTTCGGTGAGCAATCTCGCGATAGTACGCATCGGCATGTTGATGTCGTTGGAGCGATTGCCGCTCGCGAAGGCTTCAAGCTGATTCAAAACATAATCGGCATTCTGTGTCGCCAGCGCGGGCACTCCCGGCCGGTAAGCGACCGGACCATGGCACGCTTGGCATGGCGGAATGCCACGCTCGCCGTCGCCAAACGAAATCAGATGCAACGCCATGGCCTCGTGACCGTGCTCAGGCCTCGCCTGAGGAAAAGCCCGGTTGTCTTGAGGATCGGCATACACCGGCACCTTTGCGTAGTAAGCCGCCACATCTGCCACATCCCGTGGCACTAGCGATTCCGCAATGGGATTCATCGCTCGCGATAGTCGCTTATGAGTTCGAAGATCCTCCAACTGTTTGAACACTGCCAGCGTGTCCATGCCCGCAAGGTTCGGAGTCGCCGCACTCGCACTGAAACCCTCCGCACCGTGACAATGGTCGCATCGCTTCGCGAGAAGCATTCCGCGAAAGGCGTCTCCGGCAGAAGCCGTTGCGATCGTTTCTGGCGTCCACGATACGTAGGAGGGAACTCGATCCGGCGGATTGTCGCGCGCCTCGAGCAACAGCGAACCTAGCCCGCTAGCCACAACTAAGCTCAGAGTTATAGCGGAAGCATGCCACGAAAATCTTCTGCCGAACCTACACAGCCAGCTATTGCGGAGCACAGGTTCCCCTTTCTCCAGCCCGTAGTACCGGAAACTGATCGCGAGCTACCACCTGCAATCGGGACCGCATCGCGTAGTGTCCCGCTCCGCAAAACTCGCGGCAAGGCATTGCGTACTCGCCGGGCTGCGGGAACTGGAGCTGAGCCTCAGCGATCGAGCCCGGCAGCACCTCAACTTTATAGTTCGTCTCGTTGATGGCGAGGGAATGCACGGCGTCGGCGCTGGTAATGCGCAGATGAACTGGAACTCCCGCCGGAACGAGAACACAATGGGGGATGAACAAGTATTGCTCGGCGATCATGCGTACCGTGACCGAGCCGTCGGCGTCTTGTTCAGTTCCAAGGTTGCTCTCGACAAACTCCCCGGCCAGGTGCAAGGTGAGCGGATCAATTTGAGAGCCTCTTAGAAAGCCCACCAGCGGTACATCGATCTGATAGTAACGCGTGGCAGGGATGAGGGACAGAACCAGCAGCGTGAGCAAGAACGTTCGCAGCTTTCGCCAGTTCACAGGTCAGTCGATCCGTACAAGCAGGTTCCTAGGACGTCTCAAGTTCCTTCAGCACGGCGCTGCAGCGTTCGCAAACTGTCGGGTACTTCTTGTCTTCGCCAACATGCGTCGAATAGTTCCAGCACCGCTCGCACTTCAGTCCATCTGCTTTCTTTACCTCGACGCGCACGCCGCCCGTGCCATTGCCCGCAGCCTGCACGAGGTTCACCGCGGAAACGATAAACAAATAACGAAGCTGACTCGCGTGCCGCGACAGCACAGAATAAACCGGATCCGCAGCAGCCACCGTGACCTGCGCCTCGAGCCCGGTGCCGATCAGTTTGTTGTTGCGGGCGTCTTCGAGAGCCTTGAGAACCTCATCGCGAACCATACGAAGCGTCGTCCAATCTTCGCCGGTCTTGTCGTCGGCAGATCCAGCGGCAGGTCCAGCACCCGCGATGGTTTTGGCATCGCCCAGAATCCCAGCCGCGGTCGGAAACAACGCAAGATGCACACTCTCGGCGCGTCCCGCAGTCTTCGGCAGATAATCCCAAACTTCTTCGGAGGTGAAGCTCATGATGGGAGCGAGCAGCCGCACCAACGCTTCTCCAATACGCCAGATCGCGGTTTGCGCGCTGCGTCTGCCTGGCGACTTTGGCGCTGAAATATACAGCCGGTCTTTGAGAATATCGAAATAGAACGCGCTCAGATCCACGATGCAAAAGTGATTTAAGCGATGATAGATTTTGTGGAAGGCGAACTCGTCGTACGAACTCCTCACATCGGCCGCAAACGCGCAGGTCTGGCGCATCATGTACTGATCGAGAGCTTCCATGCTCTCGAAAGGGACCGCGTCGGCATCGGGATTGAAATCCCCAAGATTCCCAAGAACATAGCGGAAGGTATTGCGAATCTTTCGATAGTTTTCTGCGACCCGCTGCATCAACAGCTCGGAGCCAACCACATCCTCGCGAAAATCGACCGATGCCGTCCATAGCCGCACCACTTCACCGCCGAGACGCGAAGCAATATCGACCGGGTCCACGTCATTTCCGCGCGACTTCGACATCGCCTGGCCTTTTTCGTCGAGCGTCCATCCCGGCGTGACCACGCCTTTGTATGGCGGGGTGGCGTGCGTTCCCATGGCGCAGAGAAGCGAAGATTGGAACCAGCCTCGGTATTGGTCGCCGCCTTCGAGATAAAGATCGGACGGCCACGGATAGGTCGGTTCATCGGCGATCAGCGCCAGATAGCTCGCGCCGGATTCCAGCCAGACATCGAAGATGTCCGTCTCTTTCTCAAACTTGGTGCCGGCGCAGTGCGGGCACTTCATGCCTTCTTCAACAATCGTGTCCGGCTCCGGCGTGAACCATGCGTCAGCACCTGACCGCGCAAACAACTCGACAACTTTCCGGTTGATGGCGGAGTCATTCAGTGGCTTGCCGCAACTCTCGCAGAGAAAAACCGCGATGGGAACGCCCCACACGCGCTGCCGCGAGATGCACCAATCCGGCCGCGTCGCGATCATGTTCGAGAGCCGCTCTTCGCCCCACGACGGGTCCCACCTCACATGCTTGATTTCCTCGAGGGTGCGAGTGCGCAGCGTGTCTTTTTCCGAACCTCGCTCCCCGCTGCCGCCGGGCATCGGCGTTTCCATAGAGATGAACCACTGCTCCGTCGCCCGAAAAATCACCGGATTGTGGCAGCGCCAGCAGTGCGGATAAGAGTGAACCAGCTTATCGGAGTACAGCAATGCCCCATGTTTTCGCAATAGCTCAATGATGATCGGATTCGCCTTGAAAACGTACTGGCCGTTGTACTCGGGCAGGCCGTCGCGCAGGATGCCCTTCTCGTCGACGTGGCTGGTGGCATCGAGACCATACTTGACGCCGGTAGCGAAGTCCTCCGCGCCGTGCGAAGGCGCAGTGTGGACCACGCCGGTTCCCGTATCCATGGTGACGTAATCAGCCAACACGCCTAGAATCTTGCGATCCAGAAATGGATGCTGGAAATTCAGCCGCTCCATCTTTCGTCCGGGAAAGTGCGCGAGCTCACGCGGATCTGCTAGCTTGCATTTTTCCGCCACGTCCTTCGCCAGCTTCGACGCCACGATATAAACTTCCCCGCCCGATTCGAGCGCAACGTAATCTTCATCCGGATGAAAAGCCACGGCCATTGACGCCGGCAGCGTCCACGGAGTCGTCGTCCAGATAATCGTCGAAACCTTTTTCCCAGCCAGCGCCGCATCAATCTGCGCCGGGTCGTCCAGCAGCGCGTACTTCACCCACACCGTCGGACTCGTGCGGTCCTCATACTCGACTTCGGCTTCGGCGAGGGCGGTTTCGTCGTGCATGCACCAGTAAACGGCGCGCAGCCCCTTGTAGACGAATCCATTCTCGTAAAACGAGAAGAAGGTCGAGAGCACCACCGACTCGTACTGCGGGTTCATGGTTGCGTAAGGCCGGTCGAAGCGTCCGAAGACGCCGATTCGTTTGAACTGCTGCCGCTGCAAGTCGAGAAACTTTTGGGCGTACTTGCGGCATTCCGCCCGCACGTCCAAGGGACGCATCTGCAGCTTCTTCCCACCGAGTTCTTTATCCACCTTGATCTCGATCGGAAGGCCGTGGCAGTCCCATCCTGGCACGTACGGCGCATCGAAACCCGTCATCGTCTTCGACTTGACGATAAAATCCTTGAGACACTTATTCAACGACGTGCCCAGATGAATCGGCCCACTGGTGTAGGGCGGCCCATCGTGCAGGATGTAGGTGGGCGAGCCTTTGCGGGCCTGCCGGATGCGTTCGTAGATCCCGGTTTCCTCCCAGCGAGCCAGTATTTTCGGCTCGTTCTGCGGCAGGTTCGCCTTCATCGGGAAGGCAGTCTTAGGCAAATTGATGGTGGCTTTCAGTTCGAGCGGCACCCGGTTAGCTTCTCCCAAATAATTGAATCCTCTCATTATAGGGAGCAGCACCGGGAAACGTCCATGCGGCCGCGCCGAAGCGCAGGCGCAAGCATTAAAATCGCACCACAACAGCCCGTATCAGTATTCCTAAGATTGGTCCTTTGGCTCAGGGAATTTGGAAATACACTGTCCGAAGGCGGACGGAAGAGGTACAATTTTACGTAGTGGATCGCACGACGGACCGGTCTGTGGGGTCGACCCGTTCGAATTCTTAAACAAGAGAATCTCAAAAGGGAATAGCGACGGGCAACTCGTTGGAAAAGCTGCTCATCTGTGTTAGGAGAGCGGTCAATCTGGGCGTCGCCAAAGCGCTGTGCTCACGGTCCTAGCGGGAAAGCTGAATCGGGGAACATGCCATCCGTAGAAGTTAATTCGAAAGAAGTGAATGTGAACGCTGCCCAAGAGCCCGAACTTCATCTATTGTTAGCTCCCGACACGTTTGAGCCCCTGTGGAAATCTCTGCTTCGCGGCCTTGACGAATTCTTCTTCCCCAAGAAGCTTCCGCCGCTCAAGCTGGAATCGAAGCCCATCCCGGTCAAGGATATCTGGGGTTTTTACAACTACAAAAAAGACGGAGCTCTGGGTTCGACCGCAGCCCATATCGTGGTGCTGGGATTGATTATCGGAGGAACACTTTGGGCGCACCGCTGGATACCCAAGGTCGAAGCCAAGCCGCAGGCCACCGTCACGTTAGTCGATCCCGGAGATTTCATGCCGCTGAAGCCCGCCGCCACTCAGGCCGGCGGTGGCGGAGGTGGTGGTGATCGCGATGTGCTGCAGGCGTCCAAGGGACGTTTGCCGAAGTTTTCCATGCAGCAGATTACGCCGCCCATGGTGGTCGTAAGAAATCCAAATCCCAAGCTTGCAGTCGAGCCGACCGTGATCGTTCCACCGGAAGTAAAGCTGGCTTCGAATAACATGCCGAACCTCGGCCTCCCGACCTCGAGTGCAACGCTGCCCTCGAACGGCACCGGCTCGGGTGGAGGAATTGGCTCTGGCTCGGGCGGAGGCGTCGGATCAGGCGAAGGTCCCGGTGTCGGTCCCGGCAGAGGCGGAGGCATTGGCGGAGGCGTGTTTCGCGTAGGTGGCGGCGTAAGCCCGCCGCGCCCAATTAACTCGCCGGAAGCAGAATTTTCAGAAGAAGCCCGTAAAGCAAAATATCAGGGCACGTGCCTCGTCGGCATGATTGTTGGGGTCGATGGCGTCCCGAGAGAAGTGCGCGTTCTCAGCTCGCTCGGGATGGGCCTGGACGAAAAAGCGATCGAAGTGGCCAAAAAGTATCGCTTCGAGCCGGGCATGAAAGATGGGCACCCTGTTGCCGTAGAGATCGCCGTCGAAGTCGACTTCCATTTGTACTGAGACCGGCGTTGTCGGTTGAATCGAAGCTGATCCACTAGGACGCATCCTTCCGCAGCCCTACTGTGTACAACAGCACCCGTGTCGCAAATCCCAACTTTTGATACAGCTTGATCGCGCGCCCATTGTCCTCCCGCACGTGCAAAAACGGCGTCTCGCCGCGGTCGAGGATGCGCCGCATCACCTCTGTCATCATGATGCGTGCGTAACCGCGTCCAGTGTATTCAGGGTGCGTGCACACAGCGCTCACCTCCGTGTAGCCGGGAATTTTTAGCCGCTCGCCCGCCATCGCCACGAGTTTTCCGTCATGTCGAATTCCAAGGTAGGTGCCCAACTCGTGCGTGCGTTTGCCGAAGGGACCAGGCCTGGTGAGCTTGGTCAACTCGATCATCTCAGCCGAGTCCGCCGAGCCGAGTTCAACGATCTCGGGATCCGCCTCATTTGAGGACAGCCGCCCTCGCCTGCCCTGAGCAGAGCCGAAGAGGCTGTCCGCCGGACGCAGCCCGACGCCTTCGTAAACCATCTCTGGCATTACGGAGCCATTCAGCAGCGTCCAACCAGCTTGCGCCTCGTACAGCGTATCCAGAAATAATCTGATCGTCCCGCCAGCGCCCACCAACCTCCCCAACGATTCGTATCCCTCCCGCGTGGGATCCTCAAGTGCCCCCAGAGGCGACACCTCTGGAATAAACCTGCGCGCGTTGCCGAATGACTCGGAGAACTCCGCCTGCCGCGTCGTCAGAGCCGTCCAGGTAAGATTGTCCAATGGGTGCATGATTCTTAGTGGGCACACGAAGGTCGCGGTATGGGAGAACCGCCAGCTTATTCCTTCAAGTCCACGTGCTCAACGTCATTGATAGGATTGCCCAGAAATCGCTCTCCCAGCCGCTTGAATTTCTCCACGGAATCGGTAGCAAAGAACTTGAGACGCGGCAAAGCGCGCCGCTCATGAACGGCGGAAGCGCGAAGCGGTAGCTTCTGCAGTTGGTCTACGACGGCCTGAGCGGTCGATTCGGCTGAATCCACAATCTTCACCTGCGGCGGAGCGACGCGATGCAGCAGCGGCTTCAGCAAGGGGTAGTGGGTGCAACCGAGAAGCAGAACATCCGCCCCGCGAAAACCGTCAGCGAACGCCTCATCCAAATAAATCCGCGCAACCTGCTCGGTGACAGGGTGGTCAATCCATCCCTCTTCCACCAGCGGAACCAGTAGCGGACAAGCCTTTTCCCGCGCCCCCAGGCCCTGCGCCTCAAGCGCTCTGCGGTAAGCGTGGCTGCTGACGGTGGCTTCAGTTCCAACAACCACAATTCGCTTGTTTGCGCTAACGGCAGCCGCTGCAGCGGCGCCAGGCTCGATTACGCCAACAATCGGCACTCGTGTTGCCACCGTGATGCGGTCGAGAGCGAGCGCGGTCGCTGTGTTGCACGCAATAACGAGTAACCCAGCCGAGTGTGCCTCAAGAAAATGAGCCGCCTCAACGGCATATCGAGCCACTGTTTCCACTGACTTCGAGCCATAAGGAAGCCGCGCCGTGTCGCCAAAATATACGTAGTCGGCATCAGGAATTAGTTCAAGTAAAGCTTTAAGAACGGTCAGGCCGCCAAAACCCGAATCAAATACGCCGATGGTAGGACGCCGCGTGGTCATATTTATTTGAATCGAATCTTGATGATAGCAGCGCGGCTACCCTAGAACAGATATTCAGAGATAATCAGCAATTGTTCCCTGCAAAGGCTAGTCATATGGGATGGGGTGATCCTGCTGCGGAATAACTATGTCGTGGAAGCTACAAGATGGCCTTTATGCACCCTTGCGCGTCACCAAACTGGCAATCGTGGCTTCGGCAAATTCAGCATTGATTCCGCAGCATGGCCCCGGCGGAATCGGCGCGCCATGCGGGCAGGTGCGCGGATGCCCGAGGAAGCTGCAAATCTTATCGGTGGCCTCGGGCGACAAGATGTGCTCGAACTTGCAAGCCTGCTGCTCGATTTCCGACTCGCTATCCATCGCCAGGCTATCGGTAAACAAACGCTCGGCCAATCGATGTCGGCGAATAATGCTGCCGGCTCGCTCGCGGCCGCGAGGCGTGAGTTCTACGATCAGCGTGCCGTCCCCAAGCGAAGCGGTCATCGGCTTGAGCGCATCGTGACAGGGATTCACAAACGGCTTATGCCCATGGGCCATTGGCGGATGCGGTGCCGAAATCACCAGCCCCATTTCAATCATCTTCTCGATCGCCATGCTCACCGGCAGCGCCCCATGGACCTCCATGCGCTCGACTTCAGCAATCTCACCGTGCTCACCCAATACCCAAAGTTCTTCGAGCACTTCGTCGTACTGCTCTTCGTCGGCCATGGCAAATACTTCCTGCGAAGCGATCTTGCCATGATGGAACTCGATGCGCCGGTCGGCGAGCCGCGCCACCACCGGGTCATGCGTGACCATCACAATCGTGCGTCCCTGCTGATGAAACTCGCGCAGCAGCCGCAGCACGATTTCTTCATTCACCGCATCGAGATTTCCCGTAGGCTCATCGGCCAGAATAATCTTCGGATCGTTGATCAGCGCTCTCGCGATGCAGACTCGCTGTTGCTCGCCCCCCGAAAGCTGCGAAGGCAAATGATGCGCGCGTTCGCCCAGACCTACCCGCGTCAGAGCTTCAATCGCTTCGCGCTGGTCGGTCATGCTGTGAAAATACTGCGCCAGCATCACGTTCTCCACCGCGGTCAGAAATGGAATCAGGTGAAACTGTTGAAACACGAATCCAATTTTCTCGGCGCGCACGCGATTGAGCTCGGCCGACGACATGCTGGCAACATTCTGTCCATCGAGCCAAATCTCGCCCGCCGTGGGCCGGTCGAGGCATCCGATCAGATTGACCAACGTCGATTTACCCGACCCCGACGGGCCCATGATCGAAAGCCATTCGCCCTTGGCAACGTCCAAGGAAATATGGTCGAGAGCATGAATCGGGCGGTTTTCGCTCTTCTTGCCGTCCTTCAGATCGTTTCCCGCAGCCTGGGCCTGGAAGAGTTTGCTTACGTCTTTGACCTGAATCATCTCACTCTCCCCTCAAAATGACCGCCGGCTGCACCCGCCGCAACAGCGAAATCGGAAGAATTGCCGAAAGCAACGTCACCACCATGCTACCAGCCAAAACAAACGGAAGGATGCCGAAGCGCGGAACCACCGGCGCATGAAAATTCACCCGCCCAATCCACGCAGCGATGCCGATACCCAGAACAAATCCAATCACCGCCCCGGTCGCGCCCAGGCCCGCCGCCTCCGCAGCGAAGAATCCATTCAACAATCGATCAGAAGCGCCCAGCGCTTTCATAATGGCGAAGTCGCGCCGCCGGTCGAACACCCACCCCATCAGCGTAGAAAGCACGCACAGCGCCGCCGTCAAAATGATCAACGCAGCGGCAGCCAGCAAGGTTGCCCGTGTCTTGCCTAGGACCCGCGATTCGCCTTCCATAATTTGCCGCACCGGGCGTACGTCCGCTGCCGGGATTGCCCGCTCCAGTTGCCGCATGATTGCGGTAATCTCTTCCGGCGTACCGGTCGCGGCAACCTCAATCGTCGATGGCTGAACTCCTGTCCATGCAACGAAGTCCGCGAGAGAAAGATAAACGCGGCTGTCTTCCGCCGCTCCAGTCTGCACGGTCCCCGCGGAAGTAAGGTGAATCACGTGTCCTTGAAAGCTCAAATCGAAAGGCCGATTTTTCGGTGAGACCGCCGCAGCCGCCCGCACGCCGACCAGCGCCTGCTGCGATGCCGAAGGCCAGTTGCTTACCGACCACCAGCGGTCGAGTTGCCGGACCCGGTCGAAATCCGTGCCTGCCACGACAATGGGCTGCCCGTCCCCGGTACGCGCAACCACCAGCGCAAACGGTGCGGCCACCCCGCGGCCAGCGAGCACCGATTCCACCTGCGAGCGGGCGTCAGCGGGAAGGGAAGCGCCGTCTCTTCCCACCAGAATGATGTTCGCCCCATAGTTCCGGAACTCGCGGCGCAGCTTAGCCTGCACATCGACGTACAAATTCAGCATCGCGGTTGCGACGGCCGCAGCTACAACCATGGCCAACAATGCAGCCGCCGCGCGCCCGCGGCGAAGCACCGCGGCGCGTACCAGCATCCGCAGAAACATGGACGTATGCGGCGACTGCGCGCGGCCAGAGGCCACTTCCTGCGCGGATTGAGAAACGTTCGTGCTCACAGTTCCCCTCGCAGCGCGAACACCGGGTCAAGCCCCACCGCTTTGCTGATCGCTGCTGCACTTCCCGCAAACGTAACAATGACCGCGATTGCCAGAATCACCGGCAACAGCACCGGCGGGATCGCGATCTCTGAATTGAAAATGGATCGGCCAATCTGGTATGCCAGCAAACTGCCGGCGCCAAATCCCACCAGGCCACCAATCAATGCCAGAAGCGTCGCTTCGGCGAAAAAGATAGACGCAACCGCGAGCCTACCCGCACCTAAAGCTTTCATCAAACCAACTTCGGCCCGGCGCTCGAAGATGGCCGTCGCCATGGCTGCAGAAACGGCCAAAGCAGAGGCAAACAGCGCGGCCAAGGTTACGAGAAAAATTAAACCCTCAATGCGGGTGAGCACCGCGCCTTCATTCTGCGCGACCTGGCGAATCTGCTCCGCGTGCGAGCGTGGAATTGCTTCCTGCAACTGAAACGCAATCGACTGCGGATACGGCGAACAATACCACCGGTCATATACCGGGCCAGACATGCTCTTGGGGTCGCGGCGGGCAAGAGCATCCTCGGGTTTGGTGAGCGCACTCACGTAGACTCGGCGCACCGCACCCGGCTTGCCGAGAATCTCTTGAGCAAGCGAAAGCGGCGTCACAATCTGATCATCTTCGCTGCTTCCGGTGGAAAGGATTCCACTCACGCGCAGCTCGTGGCCGGAGACCATAATTTGATCTCCCGTCTTCATCGCAAGCCTGGCCGCCAGCCGCTCTCCCAGCAAAACGTCGCGAGAACTGTCGTCGGGCCATGCACCCGAAACGACCCTCCACCATGGGTACGTGGATCGCACGCCGGTGTTGAACTCTTCTTTGCCAAAAGCTATCTGCTTGGCAAAATAAGTGCCGAGCAACGTCACGTTCTCGGTTTTGCCGTCGCGTTGCAACTCCACGCTCACCGGAAGCATCGGGGCAAACCCGGTGATGTTGTTGTGCCAGAAAGTACCTTTGATTTTCGGCAGATCCGTTTCGCTGAGAAAAGCGCCATCCGTAGGCGGCTTCAGATTGACGCCGCCAATCTCCACATCCAATGTGTCTTCTTGTGGGGTTACCAGCAGGTTTGCGCCGATGGTGCGTAGCTCGCGATTAATCTTGTCGCCAATATCGGTGGCCACCGCGATCATCGCCGTCGCCACAGTAACGCCCAGGGTGATGGCCGCGCCCGCCAATAGTTTGCGCCGCTTCTGGCGCCGGAAGGATTCGTAGACGAGCCGGACAAACATCCGCTATTGTTTTTCGAACATGCGGCTGCCGGCCGCGATGTCCGCCTCCTGAATAATCACGGAGTCAGCCGTCTGCGTCGCCTTAAGCGGAACCGGATTGCAACCACCGGCCATGCCCACCGACTGCGGATTGATCGGCGCCGCGCAGTTCATGCAAACCACCCCATTGCCCGACTTGTAGAAGCCCACCGCGCCGCAGATTTCGCAAGCGTCGAAAACCGTGGCGATCTTGCCATCCGGCTTCTGATACAGCCAGAAGCGAATCGATGTTCCATTCTCCTGTGCCTGGAAGCGGTGGAGGTCGCCGTCAGAAATCTGCGCCAGCGGAATCGTCGCCTGGCCGTGCACAAAGGTGACTTCTGTCGCCGGCGATAGCGCGCTCTGGCTCTTCGCGTAAACAAACTCCGCGGTGAGCATGGCAATAAAGATGAACGAAAAAACGTAGACCGATGCCATCCAAAGCCGCTCGCGGCGCGCCGACCATGCCGCCTTTCGCCGCTCCGCCGGAGAAGCCAACTCCGTGACCGGCTCACGCCGCTTGGCGTCAAACAACACCATCAAAGCCGCCAACGCGAAAATCGTCACAAAAAAGAAAAGATCGTTGCGCACGATCGGGCCGATGAGCGCCATCTCACGCTTCGAGGAGGGAATCACGCCACTCTCCGAAAGCTCGTGGAGGCCGGCAATTATCAATTGCGCCGCCACCAGGAAAAGGATTGCAGTCGTCACCCGGAAAAATTTCTGCAAATTAATCCGGAACGTCCCCTTGACGAACATCACGCCGAAAGCAATGGCTGCCAGCACGCCAAGCAGCGTTCCCAGAAAGCTCATCAATTCGGTAGAGTTCAGCGAAACGGCCGAAAGCATAAGCACGGTCTCGGCACCCTCGCGTAGCACCATCAGAAATACAAAAAAGAACAGCCCGATCCGCGCGTCGTTTCCCGCATCCGAGCCCGCCAGCACCCCAAGCTTGCCCTCAATTTCGCCCTTCAGCTTGCGCCCCGTCCTCATCATGAAAATCACCATGGTGATGACGAAGAACGCGGCGGCCAGCATGATCCAGCCCTCGAACACGTCTTCATTCCAGTTCAGCCGCGAAATCACAATCGCCACGCCGATGCTGCCCAGGAAAGCCGCGCCCAGCGCCGCATAAACCGCCTTCCGCAGGTCATGGCGGCCAATCTTGGCGAGATAGGAGAGCGTGATCCCAACGATCAGGGCGGCCTCAACCCCCTCCCGCAGCGTGATGATGAAGGCTTGCAGCATTTACGAGTTACCCATAGTAATAGAAAATTATGATATTGAAAATGAATTTCAATTTCAATATCAAGGATATGCCGGAGGCGGCGGGGCCGTCAATCCGCTGTGTCACAAACGTGCGGGACCGGCAGCACATGGGGAAATAGGGGATTAAACGGGGCTGGCGGTGCGGCCAACTGGTGGCGCGGAAGCTTCGAAAATACCTTTACCGCTCGAATCGGCGGACTCCGAATCTCTGTAAAAGCTGTTTGCCAACATTCGCGGCAAAGTGATTTTCGGATGTGTATGTGCAACATCTGCTGACTCCCGTCCTGTCTCTGCGTTCGCCGCAGAGACGGGACGGGAATTTCATTTCCACGCGGTAGGGGAGCACTCACTTTCAAACTTGGGTGCCCATGTTTGCCTTCTTTTGGCAAACGTGGGACCTCGCTCGAAGAAACAAATCTGTGTATAGGTTCAAGAGTTGTGGGCGTGGTCGGACCCAACTTCTCACCAAAGACGCGAGAAATGGGGGCACCCAGGGTTTTGCTTTTCACTCGTTAGGAAACGACAACAGATGTGCGCCACCCGCCGCCTGGGGAAACGTGTGGCCCAGCTCAGTTCCGCGCGCATGAATGAAATGTGCGGAACTGCGCTTCTCTCTGGGTTGCGATGGAAACTAGTAGCGCCCGGATCAGTCGCCTTGGTTGTCTGGGCCGAGACGCTCGCAGAATCCTCTGGTGTAGCCTGTTGTGCACGGAGTGCTGGTGCAATTAGCATTCCAAGTTGGGCCCGCACTACCTCCCGCAATAGCATCGAGAGTTTGTGTGTCCAGGTCGCGAAGCGTTAATTTCTTGATGGTCAGTTTTTCAGCTTCTTCACGTCTGTCCTCCTCTTGACAATTGTTCAGTAACAACGGCCAGTCAAACGAAAACGAGGGTACGCCGGAAGCCAACAAGCTAGCACCTTGTGATGTCCTGTCAAACTTTCTTACTAAGTCCTGTCAACTTTCTGTGCCCCATCTCTGCTCGTCGGCACTATCTTAGGAGTAACAATGTCAAGACACACCTACTTACCTAAGTGATCGGTCTATTCTAATCTTTTAGCGGTAAGTGGACAGAGTGATGCGGAGGCGGCTGGCGACCTCGCGATCACCTGCAAACGCAGGAATGAACTTCCATTTCCTGGCCGCGTAGATGAGATCTTTATCGGAAACCCCCACGGGTTTCACGGACCACACCTTTCCCGCTGCATCAATCACCAATTCGATCATCTGCTCCGATTGCGCCAACGGCTCTTGAACACCAAGGGGAGGCGGACGCCGAAGCAGAATAGGCTGGGGGCGTATGTCAACGTAAGGGAAATGCCCCATATTACCTTCGGGGGGTTCCGTTATCGCGTCAAAGATAGAGGCGTGTTTCTTAAGATGGAACCGGGGGCTTCCAGCAGAAACACCGTCGATTTGGGAGCGGATGCCACGGGCTCGCGCATTCGAGATGGCGACGCGGATTCGATCCAAATCCCCTGGAGGCCACATATCGGCAAGGGCGCGCCATCCTTCCTGCTCACGACCGCTGTTAAGGTAAGACCACACAATTTCCAGCACCTTAATCTTTACTGTTCGCAAGCGCCGCATCCGATCCAGGGTTAAAAGAGTTAAAGAAGAAGTAACCGCTAACTTACCATCGCTCGCGCGAAAATCATTTAGATCTCGCGCACTAAGATCAGCTCGCGCTTCGGCGATTTCCTCGTCAAACTGGGATTGGAATTCGGCACTTACATCCATAAGTTTGTTATGTTCGAATCGAAGCACCATGGTTGGTGCGGAGTCGAATTCGCCTGGACTGAGACCCTCGAAACCGCTTATTGCTACAACATCACCGGTCCATATTTCAATCTTGCCGTTCAAATCTGTATCCGCAGCACTAAAGAAATCTCCTCCCGTTATTGTGCGTAGCAATCTTGGTGGTTTTTGCAGAGAGTAAATGCGATACGTCATATCCCAGTCGGACGCGGATTTCTTTACTTGGAACGCAACGACTGGCGTGCCAAGACCCAAATCCACGCCCAGCACGTCAATGTCAACTTGTGAGGCTTCCCCTGCCACGGACACGTCTCGCCTGTCCCAAGCAAGCGACCCACCGCAAGATCGCTTCGCCAATCCGCCATTCCTTGCGGCACCCACAGTCACGCTCACTCCTGTCACGAACTTTGTCTCGAACTTGCCATATCCATCGTCGCAAACCACATCCCGAGTTTGTCCTGAGCAGACATTGAAAACGACGCAAGTGAATCCGAACAAGAGGAGAGTATTAACCCACAGAATATGGGGGGGACGCGTTCCGGAGGCCTGCGGAAGTGACATTCTTGTTCTGCTGATTTGAAGACGACTCAATTATATTCCGCGCACAGCCCTTCGTGATTTTTCTCTGCCTCATCTAATCCAACAACCGACTCATCAGGAAACAATCGTGCAGTCATCAACCGCAAGCGGGACGCACCGGTGTTACAAGCACCGATGCGCCCCTAACCAAAGTCGCCTAAGTGAGAGGCAACATGGCTCCTACAAAAGGTAGCGGTTTCGCTTTCCTTCTTCAATCCGCGCACCCCAGTTTTGTCCATGCGAGTTCCATTCTTGGAATTTCAGCCTCCTCTGATGGCCATCACTCAAAAACTCAGAAGGAGACAAAAATGCAAAAAGCATATTTATTTGAAGCGTTGTTGATGGTGAATCAAGGAATAGACAATGCCGTCCAGGGACTACAACGGCTCAAGAAAAAATCGGATCTGCTGCAGGAACCCTTTGCAGAAACGGTTGCGCGTCTGGAATCGGACCGCGCCCAGGTGAATGTACGTTTCTTCGCTGTCATGGAGGCGCGCCAGCAGCGCGAAACGGAGCAGTCGATACGTAGTTAGACTCGGCGTCCCTCTGGACCGGACGGCTGGCCCAGAAACTGCCCCACTCAAGCCAAACCAGACTTGAGTGGGGCATCCGCCCCCTTCCGCAAACATTCTGGGTCATGCGATATTCGCGTGACCCAGGTTGACCCGCACAACCTCACATCCTGCGCCTTGGCGCAGCATGGCTGAAAGGCATGGTGCGGAAGCTCAGAAAATGCCTTTGTCGTGGATTGAGCAGTGTGCGGACCTCGGCGAAAGCTTGCCAACATTCGCCGCGGGCAAAGTGATTTCCGGATGCGTAAGTACGACGTCTGCAACCGACTTGCCCAGGTCTTCGTCTACCGGGGTTGCCAGAAAGGCGTGGACGATAATTCGCCCAGGAGGCCCGTCCATCTCCACCGCCATGCCCGCGATTTGTCCGCTCTCATTGATATTGCTAGCCGAGACTACGTAGAGGTTGGAACTTGCGGGAAATACAGTGTTAAGGTCGATCACCTTGCCGTTCTGCCAGAGGAGGCCGTGGGACCAGCCTTTAGAGTCAAAGGAGCTTCCCACCGCCTGGCCCCGGTTGTTGATGCTGGTGGCAAAGGAGGCAACATCTCCCGGCACAAGGCGGCCGCCGCCGAGGGCTGTGGCTGTATTGTTCTGCCAAATCGCGGCCAAGGCTGTGCCCTCAGAGTTGACGGCTTGCCCAACAATTTGGTTGTGGGCGTTAATGGCGTAAGCTATGGCGCCCGGAGTTCCGAGGTCCGGAAGCTTGGTGGCCATGCCGTTTTCCCACACTACGGCGAAATTCGCTGCGGTGCAGGTTCCCGAGTAGCCTACGGCCTGGCCTTTATTGTTGATGCCGAATGCGACCCCGTCTGGCTCGCCATCGACCGTAGGAAGAGCTATGGCTACGCCGTTGTCCCACATCACTGGCAGGTCAACCATAAAATTCGTAATGCCCTGCGGGCAGGTGGAGTCCACGACGCCATTTTCCGCATAGCCTGCGGCTTGTCCTTTGTTATTGATGGCGCTAGCCTGCCCGTTATTTCCGCCCACCGTTGGCAGAGCGCTCATGACGCCGTTTTGCCAAAGAAACGGACTACAAATAAGGTGCGTGCCGAAACCGCAAACATCTTCGCCATTCGGATCTGGCTCCGATGTTTCGGACATACCGACGGCTTGCCATGGGTCGTTGATTCCGTTCCAGTTGATCGAACTGTTCTCTCCTCCCAGCGTGCCGAGTTCGAGGTTGCGATCGCCGCTGCTGATCCTTACGGTGCCTGCGACGGCCGGGAAGGCCGTGGAAAGGGTGAAATGATCCAGGAGCTGATCCATGATCAGCGACCCGCCGTGATTGTTAAGGCCCATGGCCATGCCCAGGTTGTCAGGACGCTGCACGCCCAAATCCTGGACGGTGTAGCTCGCTTGCGCGGCCGCATTGCTGAAGCAAGCGAGAACTATCGTGGTAACCAATGGTATCCAAAAATTCCGCAACTGCCTAAGTGTGCTCATGTCCTCTTTTCCTCCGGTAAAGTCGTGGCGCACGAGAATTGAGGGAGCATGTGGCCTTCCACGTTCATAACGATTACGCGACACAACAGACCAAACATTTCAGAGCACGAGAACGAATGGCGGACTAACAACCTAGAGGGACGATCCCAAAACGGCTAGAAGACTGTTTCTCCAACTTTTCATACACACTAGCGAGAGGTTACGAAATTCGAGAATGTCAGCAGCCAACAAATCAGGCCGCTTAATTTTGTGATTGATTTTAAGATGATTACCATACATACTGGTTGGTATGTTAGTGGCACGCAGGAGTCCAAAACGCAGGGCACCGAGGCCGCGTAATCCTGAGCGGACGCGACAACGCTTGCTACAAGCGGCTTTTCGCGAGGTTTACAGATACGGCTTCCAGAGTGCTGGGGTCGATACTATTCTGGCCGCCACTAATGTCACCAAAGGAGCGCTCTACTACCATTTCGAGAGCAAGGAAGCGCTGGGATATGCCATCATCGAAGAGGTCGTCGCAAAACTCACCCGTGACAGGTGGATGCTTCCTCTCCAACGGAGCGAGGAGAAGGATCCTATCGATGCTTTGATCGGCATTGTACGGGCAATACCGCATCGGCCGAGAGACGTAAAGAGCGGCTGTCCCCTGGTTAATTTGACGCAGGAGATGTCTCAGCTCGACGAACAATTCCGCAAGCGATTGGAGAGAATCTTCCATGCCTGGCAAGAAGGCATTGCCATGGCTTTGCGGAGGGGGCAGTCGCAGGGAACAGTGCGCCGCGATTTGGTTCCGGAAGAGACTGCGAGTTTTCTGATCGCGATGGTCGAGGGCTACGAAGTGCTGGCAAAGAATGCTCAGGATGTGAAGGTGTGGAACGTGGGAATCAGAAATATCGTGGGCTGGCTGAGGTCTCTTCGTCCGCCGGACAACTACAAGCGGGGTTGATCGCATCGGTATCTCAAGAAGCAGTTTGACACTGTTACATACCAACCGGTCCGTATGCTAATGCAGTCAGAATCGTGATCTGGCGAAGCGCTTCAAACTACATCATGAAAAGGGGAGCGAACAATGACAATAACAACGATCGCAGTGTCTCGCAGGAATCTGCTCACAACCGGAGCTTGCGCGCTAGTTGGTGCCATGAGCCTGCCGGGACCCGCAAGTGCCAGCGCATTGGGTGGGCAGAACGAGGAGATAGTCCGGAAGTGGTACGCGGCCTGGGAGACGAAAGACTGGGGCCCAGTGGATAGCCTGCTCGCCGACAACTTCACCTTTACAAGCGCGGCCGGCGACGACCACATCAGCAAGAGCGCTTTCAAAACGCGATGCTGGGAAACGCAGATCGATTTCATTCGACATTTTGACCTGGAACGAATCACCACTGGGGCGGACGATGCTTTTGTGAAGTATCTTTGCCACACCAAGAACGGTAAATCGTTACGGAATGTGGAGTATCTCCGAATCAAGGACGAAAAGTTGCAATCCATTGAGTGTTATTTCGGCGCGCAATCCAGCTTTCCGTCAGCAGTAAGCACTGGGCAGAAGTAAGCAGTGCACTCGTCAATCTCACTTCGGGTAGCAGGAAGTCGAAACGAGAGAGCAAGGGGTTTCATCATGAGCGCCCGCGAAATTCAGGATCAGAAGGCCATTGCACGTGAGGTGTTTGTTCAACAAGCTGCTTACGCTAATGCGGATGTTTCGGCTAGGCCACGGCGGGGAGCTGCGATTTGTTCCACCAAGAGTAGACGGGATTACACTCTTGAATCGACCGCGGACGAGTTCTGCGAAGCTGCAGATACATCGTTGCTTCCGGTAATCCGAGTTGATGCCGCAGACTTCATGCGAGTCTGGCGGCAGATGGAGGTTATAGCAAAACGACAGGTGCCACGAATCGCGTTCAAGGCAAAGGGTAGCATACTACTCTTGGATTTAGCCGACATCCTGGCCGTGCAAGCCGAAGGTAATTACGTTTCGTTGCGACACCGAACTAATGCCTATTTAGTGCATGAGTCCCTCTCGTCCATGGCGGAGAAGCTCAAACCCTACGGTTTTATTCGCATTCACCGCTCGGTCGTCGTGAATACTTCGGCCGTCGAGGAGATCCAACCTTTACCGACGGGAGAGTACAGGCTGCGCATCAAAGGTGGGAAGGAATATTTGGCAACGCGTACCTACAAACATAACCTCAGAGATTTGGCTCAACTGTGGGTAGGCTCAGAGCGCCTTTGCGGCTAACTGGCAGCGAGAGGTTCTACTTCGTGATTCCGTCGCGGCATTCCGATCGTGCCTTACGAAAAATCAGCCGTAAACAGCGCGGCAGAGCTGCTGACAGCACCAAACAAAACTCCCTGATTTAGATCGGTGATGTCCCCCGCTCGAAAGTGTACGACAGGGATTTTGACGCCCCGAGCTCGGTGGAGATTTGCCGACAGCTTACTTGCCCTAGGAAAGCTATGGCGGAGCCGTTCGGATCTTTAATGAACCGCTCAGAGCCTTACGGCATTACCCGGAAGATCACGTTGCTTTTGAGTTTCCTCTTGGGCGTAACAACTTCGACTATGCCGGTGGTTGCGCCACTTGGAACGGTGGCTGTAATGTGAGAACTCGAGGCTTTGAACCCAGCGTTTGTGCCATTGAATGTAACGCTGGTTGTGCCTTCCAGATTGTTCCCCAAGATAGTGACCTGTGTTCCCACCTTGCCGGATCTAGGATTCGTCACCACAAACGGGCCAAGCCCAGCCGACAGATTAAAGATCGTGCCGCAGCCGTTGGGGGAACTGCAAGAGAGATCACCTCCATATGTTGTCGTTCCGTAGAAGCTTCCGTTGGTGGCTTGGACCAGTTGGGCAAAAGGACCAGAGCCGTCAAGGTTGTCGAGACTGTACAAGACGGTCAGTGCGCCCGCCGGAGTAATTTTGAAAATGGTGCCGCTTCCATTGGTGGCTCCATTTGCGGTGTTTCCTCCATATCCCGTCGTCCCGTAGAAATTTCCGTCGGTGCCCAACATAAGCCCCGCCCACGGGCCGAAGCCATCGCTGCAGCCCGTCTGCGGGCAAAAACTGTACAGTGTGGTTAACTTACCACCCGGAGTGATCTTGAAGACCGTGCCGCAGTTGCCGGGACACGAGCTGTCTGCTCCGCCACCATAGGTTGACCCATAGAAGTTCCCGTCTGCCCCTGCGCCACCGCGCCGTAAGGTGTGCTGCCGTCAGAGCAGTTTTTGAGGTTGCAAAAGCTGTAAATCGTGGTCACCTTACCTGCTGGGGTAATTTTGAAGACCGTACCACAGCCTCCGACGACAGTACAGTAGGCGCCGTCCCCTCCTTCATTGGTTGTTCCATAAAAGTTTCCATCGCTGCCCTGGAACAGGGCATCAAGAGCGTAGGAACCGTCTGCGCAGTTGGTTTCGGAACAGAAGCTGTAAAGCGTGGTTAGCTTGCCTGCCGGGGTTATTTCGAACGTGGTACCATAACCGTTGGCTCCGCCGCCATAGGTTGTCCCAAAGAAGTTCTCATTCGTAGCTTGAATCAGACCCGGTGAAGTCCAGCCGACATAACCATCACCGCAGTCGGCTTGAGAGCAAAAGTTGTAAAGCGTCGTAAGGTTGCCCGCTGGTGTGATGCTGAACACCGTACCGCAGCCGCCGGTAATGTTGCAGTAGTTGCCGGTCCCGCCGATCTGTGTCGTCCCATAAATGTTTCCGTTGCTCGACTGAACCAACCCACCGGGGTTGCCACCGTCTGCGCAGGCGGTTTGAGAACAAAAATCGTAGAGAACGGTCAAAGTGCCCATGGGCGTCAACTTGAACACCGTACCGCAGCCGAGGCCACAATTCGCTTCGGATAAGCCACCAAATCTAGTCGTCCCGTAGAAGTTTCCGTCGATGCCTTGAATGAGAGACGAGTAGGGATTAGCGCCGTCGGTCCCCTCGAAGCTTACAACGCTTTTGAAGGTGGTTTGCCCATGCGAGGCAATCACCGCCGCGATAAAAAACGCAAAGACGAAGTTGGCCGTTCTCAATAAGCTAGATTTATCCACACTACCTCACTTCTGGCTGCGCGCCGCGGAGAATGCAAACGACCGATTTGCAAAGGCGCCTCACACAATCGCTCGCTTAGAGCGGCGGGGAATCACATCGGGTAACGCTCCGGAACTGCCTAGGGGCGCGGCTATTATCATTCCGGCCAGACTAGCTGTCAACATCCAATGACCTGAGCCCAAGAGGGAAAGTCGCTAAATCGCTGGATAGCCCCCGAATGTGCAAGGGCGAGGACCAATGGTCTCGGTGTTCTTCTCGTGTCATCCCGGCTCAGCCATTGTTATCATGCCATTCCCTCACAGCCTCTTCAAAAACCCTTCCGCCCGCTCCAACTCCGGAAACAATTTCTCCTCAGCCTGGAACTCCGCCGAGTGCACGCACCGCCGGCTCCCGCGCAACCTCACCGGATGCTTCAAGTGCAGCATCTCGTGGTAAACGATGTACTCCACAGCGTAGCGCGGCACCGCGAGCTGGTCAAAGATGCGGCTGATGACGATCGCGTTATGCGCCGGATCGTAGTGCCCCAGAATCCGCCGAGTTTTCGTCGGACTCCAACTCATGCGCGGCCGCCCCAGCAGCCCATGAAAAAAACGCCGGTTCAGATCTTCAAAAATAGCATCGAGATCGTAAACGTGGCCCTGCGGAGAACGCAGCCGCTTGCGTCCGCGCATCTGCCGTACAAGCCGCGCCTTGTTAACCAATTCATGACTTCCAAGATATTTCCGGTAGCGTGCCGAGTGGCTGCGATCGATGGGCTTGCGATACATCTTGGCCAGCAGGATGTGGGCGATCGAGCGCACCACCGCTTCCGGCGCGCCCTCCAGCAGATCGGAAAGCCGCACCAGAAGCCTGCCCTCGCGCAAGCGAATCGTATTGTTCACGTTCGCAAAGGCGAAAAATTCGATCTTCAACTCAGGCGGCGCAGCACCCGGCCGCAATTGCCGGTGCTCATCATGAAAAATCTCGAGCAGTCCCTCACGCACAGTAAGCCCAGATTAGCACGGATGATTCGAACTGAAGATGATTCGCGCGCCGAGACAGTGCCGTGGCGTGAACTACATTCCGCTGCCCGACTTCTTCGCGTTCGGTTTCTTCCGGTGCTTCGCCGCTTCCTCTTGCTCCACCAGCAGCTTCCGATGATCTTCCACTGAAGTATCAAGCGTGTCGAGCGCGTTGGTAAGAATAAACTCGTACTGCTTCGCTTCCGCCGCGGGAACGTCAGCCGCATCTTTCAACGCCCGCAACTTGGCCTCGAACTCGGTGTCGGCATCGATGATCAACTTCAACGGCTTGCGAATGTCGTCCTTGCGATCGACATAAGTGTCGATGTTGTCGTTCAATTCGTCGTAAATCAGCAGAAAGTCATCAAGACGATCATGCGTTTGTTGCGAACGGTCTTTCGTCTTCGGATCGCCACGCATCTGCTCCATTGCCACCAACCGCGCTCGTGCGAACGTTACATAAAGCGAAAGCCGCTGCTGCGGCTCCCAACTGGCGTCGCGAATCTGATCGATCTCAGGCTGGGTAAACGGATCGCGGCGACGCTGCGCCGGCGCCATCGCCACTGTCAAAAATAGCAGAGCAACAGAGACTCCAACTCGAAACCGAAGCGTGTTCATTTCTTCCCACCTTTTGGAAACATCGCAAACAGCAGATCGTCTCGCACCCGCTCCAACCGGTCCACCGCGTTCTGCACCTGCTGCTGGTCGTCGTGCGAGACGGTGTGCTTCAGATCAAACAACTTGCGAGCTATTTTTCGGATGGCGATTTCGCTGGGTTTCTCGTGCTTGTGCGTCTGAATCGCATAGTCCCGCGCCAGCTCGGCAAACGCCACCACATCGGTCAGCGCGCTTCCGGCCTTCTCGCTGTCGCCCGCAACGTAAAACCGGTCGGCAACATCGAGCTGCCGCTCACAAATGCGAATACACAATGGAGGCCGGTCGGCGAGGGTGGCGTTGGCCACGCGTTGCTTCAATTCCTCAATCGTTAGCTCCGCCGCGCCGGTCAGCCTAGGACACAAGGCCAGCATTAAGCAGACGATACCTACGGCTGCGGCGCACCACGATCGCGAAGGGTTCGTTCCAGAAAACATCGGTACTCGCCTTGGCTGCCTCTTCGGCTACTTTTTCGGCTCAAGCGCAATGAGCCGATGCGTCGCCTGCCACTCCTGTTCAGGATACTTCCCATTGGCCGCCTTGAGGAAGAGGTGATAATTTGCCGCGGCTTTCTTGGGATCGTGCAGGTGGTCGTAAGCCGAGGCGCGCAGAAAGTAGGTGGTGGGGACTTCCGGCAGCAGCTTCGCGCGCGCATCCAGGGAGCGAATCACAAGAGCATAGTCCTTGTTATTGCTCGCGGCGAATGCAAGGCCTCCATAGGCATCACCAAGGTCGGGCTTGAGCTTGATTGCCGCGGCGAATTCCTGCTGAGCCGGCACAAATTTCTTTTGCAACAGCAAAGCTTCCCCCAGCCTCCGATGAAGTTCCGCGTTGTTCGGGTGAACCACAAGCAACTCGCGGTACGCGCCCTCGGCGAGATCGTTCTTTCCAGCGGCAGCAAACAGCTCCGCAACCTCGCGATGTGCCGCATCGTCGCCGGGCTCGAGTTTGAGTCCTGCCTGCAGTTCGGCGACGGCCTCATCATTCTTACCCTCGGCCGCGAGAACGCGCCCCATTTGTATGTGCGCTGGACCAGAGTTCGGCTGTATCGCCAGTAGTTTTCGAAGAGAATCCTCCGCCTCGGGAAAGCGGCGGCCTTGCATGTAAATGTTGGCCAGCCCAACCACCGCATCGCTCGATTGTGAATCGAGCGCCAGCGCTCGCTTGTATTCCTGCTCGGCGTCGGAGAACTTATTTTCCTTCTCGAGCAGTTGGCCAGCCGAAAGATGCGGCTCCGCCTGCTTCGGCCGAAGCGTCGCTGCCTCTCGGTCGGCCTGCAGCGCCTCGTCGGGCTTCGATTTTTCCAGTACATGCGCCAGCGATAACCAGGCGCGATACTGCCCCTCAGCTGCGTGGCTGGTGGGTTTCAAATGCGTGGCAGCCTGCAGAAATTCTTCAGCGTCCGGCTGGCCCGTCTTTGCTAATTGCAACCCAAGGTTCAGGTTCGATTCAAAAACATCCGGCTTCGCCGCAACCGACTTGCGATAGGCCGCGATCGACTCGTCAACCTTACCTAAAGCATTCTCCACAAAACCCAGATCGAACCACGCCACATAGCTCGCCCCATCGCGTTCGGTCACCTTACGAAGAAGACGTTCGGCAGTATCGTAATCGCGTTTTTCAATCGCTGCTTCTGCCGCGGTAAGCTCGGCCGGTTGAGCTGGAGAATCTTCGTCCGGAACCTGAACATGGTGCGCGCCCCGGTGAGAATCCGTCGCCGTGGGCTGCGACGTTTGCGGTGAGGATGATGTCGGCGAGTAAGGTGCCGCAGGTTGCAGCGAAGGAGCTTGTTCTACATCCAGCGCGAGCGCGCATAAGCTCGCTGCAAATAAAACTCCTGTCGTGAAAATTCTACTTGCTCGCATTGGAACGCGACGCTCCGTTGCTTTTCCCATTCAGCAGGTGAGTCAGATACTTGCCCGTATACGATCCCGGCAGCTTGGCGATGGCCTCCGGCGGACCCACGCCCACAATCTTGCCGCCTCGCGCGCCGCCCTCCGGTCCCAGGTCGATCACCCAGTCGGCCGTTTTGATCACTTCAAGATTGTGTTCGATTACGAGAATCGACCCGCTTGCTTCAATCAGACGCCGAAACGCCGCCAATAGTTTGCTGACATCGTCGAAGTGCAGCCCCGTCGTGGGCTCGTCGAAAATATAAAGCATGCGCCGTTTGCGCCGGCCTTCTTCCGGCCGCCCAGCCCCGCGGCCGATTTCGCGCCCCGTAGGCTGCAAATGCGCCGCCAATTTCATTCGTTGCGCCTCACCGCCGGAAAGTGTCGTCGCCGATTGGCCCAGCCGCAAATATCCCAGGCCCACCTCGTCGAGCACGCGCAATTTCTCGGTCAACTTGGGCACTTCCGCGAAAAACCTGAGCGCCTCCTTTACCGTGAGGTTCAACACCTCATGAATATTCTTGCCGCGATAGCGCACGTCGAGCACCGTCGGCTTATACCGAGTCCCTTTGCACTCTTCGCAAATCAACTCGACATCGGCGAGAAACTGCATCTCCACCGTAACCGTGCCATCCCCCTGGCACGTTTCGCAGCGGCCGCCCGGAATGTTAAAAGAGAAATGTCCAGAGGCAAAGCCGCGCTTCTTGGCCTCGGGAAGCGACGCGAACAGATCGCGGATCACATCAAACGCTTTGATATACGTTACTGGATTCGAACGCGGCGTGCGTCCGATCGGCGATTGATCGACCAGAACAACCTCATCGATAAACTCGTCGCCCTCCAGACTTTCCCAGGTAGCCGCCCCGCTCGCCGAGCCAACTGATTGTTGCTTCGCCTGCCCCAGCGCCTGATAAAGAACTTGATGCAGCAACGTGGACTTGCCCGACCCTGAAACGCCGGTAATCGCCACCAGCATTCCCAGGGGAATACAAATGTCGACTCCTTTAAGGTTGTTGGCCCGAACCCCACGAATTCTGATCTGTTGTACCCCCGGCTTGCGCCGCACCGCCGGCACTTGAATGCGCAAATCGTCCGCCAGATAGCGGCCGGTCAGCGAAGCTGGATTCGCGCAGATCTCCGCGTACGTTCCCTCGGCAACAAGCGTGCCGCCATTTTCACCAGCGCCCGGACCGAGGTCGAGAATGCGATCTGCAGTCCGCATGATGTCAGGATCGTGCTCCACCACCAGGATCGTATTCCCGAGGTCGCGCAAATCATGCAAAATCTTGATCAGCCGGTGCGTGTCACGGCTGTGCAATCCAATCGAGGGCTCATCCAAAACGTAGAGTGTGCCCACCAGCCTAGATCCCAACGAAGTCGCGAGTTGAATTCGCTGCGCCTCGCCTCCCGACAAGGTCGACGCCAGCCGGTCGAGCGTCAGATATTCCAGGCCAACGTCGTTGAGAAAACGCAGCCGCTCCCGGATCTCCTGCAGCAGCCGGTCGGCGATCTCGGCTTCTTCGGCGCTCAGTTGCACGCCGTCGAAAAACCTAGTCACATCTTCCACCGTCATCGAGCAGACTTCACAAATATTCTTGCCGTTAATTTTTACCTGCCGGGCCTCTAGCCGTAGCCGCGTTCCGTGGCAATCCAGGCAACTGGAGTATCCTCGATAACGGCTCAGGAACACGCGGATGTGCAACTTGTATTTCTTCCGCTCCAGATACTGAAAGAATCCCCGCACTCCCAGAAACTGACCTTCTCCACTCAAAATCAATTCCTGCTGATCTTCTTCCAGCTCCGCCCATGGAACATCGAGTGGTATCCCAGCCTGCTTGGCAAAGCGTTTCATCTCGCCAAACAAAGCCCGGTACTTAGGTTTATTCCACGGATCGATCGCGCCATCTCCGAGCGATTTCGCTTTGTCGGGAATCACCAGGTTGAGGTCGAAGTCAATCGTATTGCCGAAGCCCTGGCAGCGTGGACACGCACCGTACGGATTATTAAAAGAGAACAGACGCGGCTCAGGTTCCTCATACCGCAAGTTACAGTTCTTGCACTCGAAGCGCTGCGCAAAACGCAATTGCCGCGCCGGCTGGTCGTCGTGCGGTGGCAAATCAAAAATAACTTCACCCGATTCCCGGTAAGCCGTTTCCACCGCATCCACAATTCGCGAACGTGATTCCGCGGAAATTGCGAGGCGATCGACTAACATGTAAACCGGCCGGTCGAAGTGAATATCAAGCAGCGACTCCGGTGTCGAGAACTCAAACACCTGCCCCGCTTGATACAAACGATTGAAACCCGCCTTGCGCAACTCGAACAGCCGCGTCTTCACTTGATCGCTGAGCGCCGCTTCCGGGGATTCTACTTTCTTACTCGACTTACGCTTGCGCACAGTTTTCTTCTCCGCTTCCTGCGTCATAGCGGCCTCCTGCTGCAACGGAAAGACGATCTGCACCCGCGTTCCCGGAGCTAGCGCCAGCACGGCGTCTGCAATTTCATCCACCGTATCTTTCTTTACTTCGCTTCCGCAGTTCGCGCAAAAAGTGCGGCCGACCCGCGCAAACAACAACCGCAGATAATCGTAAATCTCGGTCGCCGTTGCTACGGTCGAGCGCGGATTGCGCGTCGTATTCTTCTGCCGGATTGCGACCGCCGGGGCGATTCCGTCGATGGAATCGGCGTCGGGCTTTTCAATGCGCTCAAGAAATTGCCGCGCATACGCCGAAAGTGACTCGACATACCGCCGCTGGCCCTCCGCATAAATCGTGTCGAAGGCTAGGGACGACTTGCCCGAGCCTGATACTCCCGTCACCACGGTCAATGTATTGTGGGGTACCTCAAAATCGATGTTCTTGAGGTTATGTACGCGGGCGCCGCGCACAATAATGCTTTCCGTAGGGGTCGCTTGAGACATCGGATAAAAGAGTCAGCCGCCTACTCTGTCCACGTTGGGAAGCTTCCCCAGCGCCCTCAAAGAGTGCTGCCGAATCTTTTATTATAAAGCAGAGTGTTACTGGAGGGTTTGTTGCGCCCACTGCGATGCGTCGCGGTTTGGATGATCAAGAGTGGGGTGATCAAGACTGGCAGAGTACAGGATACCGAGAGGGAACCGATGCCCAGACCCGCGAGCAGGAAGGTAACTGCGGTCGGGATGTCGTACTGAGGTCGAGATTGTGTATCTTGCAATCGTGAATGCATCGAAAAGAACCGCCCTTTCAATCGTCAAAGTGTGGAGCTGCTGGTTTCTTTTTTCTCGTGCTGACTTTCTAATTAGCAATGCGCGGGGGCAACGCTCACAGCACCTCCGCGCACAGCTCTTTCTACCGACCTGTTACGCCACTACGAGAGTGGTTCGATGCTATCCACCTGAATCGTGTTGCTGTTCATGTCCAGTTTCCCGCTCACTTTCACGCTTTTGCCAACATACTGCTTGGCTTGCGTCTGGTCGTCGAGCTTGTAACTGACCTTGGTCACTGGATCCTTAAGAACGAGTTTGCCATCCTCCTTTGTGATTTTGCCGCTGAAAGCCGTTGCTTCGTGAGTCATGGTATCGCTAGCCTGCGGCGTCTGGGCATCATTCTGCTGTTGCTGAGGCGTGGTTGCCTCTGGCCGCGATGCCGGAGCTGGATCCTGATCCACCTGCTGTGCGTACGACGATCCTCCAATCGCCACGATCAAGAGTATTAGCGCCGCTGCCATCGAGAAGCGCAGAAGAATTTTTTTCACTCAGAACCTCCTTTGACAAAAATGAAAAGAAGTCGATAACAAGTAATAGTGCAAAAGGCCTGCCATTCGCAGCGGTGCGGGGCATGCTTACAAATAAGCGGTTTAGAGAATGGGATTTACGCGTCCCTATGAAATTTCCACCGTAAGCGGGAAAGTCTTGCCGGGAATTACGCTGCAGCGAGGAGTAATCGACTCAGGTAACTCATGTAGGGAATGAAAAAACGAGGTAGGAAATCTGAATAAACGTTAAAAAACTCTGAATACTGAGCGGCTAGTCTGGCTCGCGGTCCCGTCGCCTACCGTACCGCAAAGCAAAAGCAAACCCAAACACCATAATTCCAACCGGAGGAATCAGCATCACCATGATCGCGCGATTCAGCGCGCGCTGCCCCTCTTTCGGAGTGCTCTTCGCAACCGCATTACACATAGCGCAGCCCTGCGCGAACGCGGGCGCGGTCCAGATAAAAAGCGCCGCAAGCAATGCCAGGCTGCAGACTTTACTGCGAAGCAACTTCATCGCGATTCCTTACCCCTATCGGACGCCCAGGCGCAAGATGCGGCCCGCGTCCGGAAAAAAGAAAAAGTACATGATTACAAAACAGCCCGTCACAGAGATCACTAGCAACCAGCGCATCAGCGCCGTCTCAAACTTCAAGTGCATGAAGTAAGCAATGATCAGCGCCGACTTCATCACTGAAAGAATCAGCAACACTTCCAGCATCCGCACCGGCTCAAAGACCTGTTTGTACCCCAGCCACACCTCAACCCCGGTGAGAACCAGCAACGCTCCCCACACCCAGAAATATTGTCCTTTGCTATCGTCGTGCTTCGCCACATCGTGCATGGAAAGTTCCTCGCTCAAAAAACCCTTGTCATCCCGACCGAAGCGTGCCGTTCCCGAGGGAGGGGACGCGTAGTGGAGGGACCTGCTGTCCTCGGCGAACTACACCGAACCCAACCCCACCTATACCTTGGTCGACATCAAATAAACCAACGGGAAAATAAACATCCAAACCAAATCGACAAAGTGCCAGTAAAGACCCGCCACTTCCACGTCATGAGCGTCATAATCCTTCGGCTTCAGAAAGAGGATTACGCTCAAAACGATCAACCCGATCAGCAAAGCCTGAATGCCGTAATGAAAAACATTGTCCGACGGAATCAAAAAATATCCAGCCAGCCAAAGCGCGCCCAAGATCGGCAGGAACCACTTACGCAGCGCCACCGCACCCAGGTAAATCACGCCAATCGTGACGTGCAGCATGTGCATCGCAGTCAGACCGAAAAAAGTCGCCGCAAACTGCGGCACGCCCGACGATATCTTAGCGAACTCCCCTTCAGCCTGCCCCGCCGGCTTGGGGAATCCCGGCAGGGTCAACCCTTCCCCAATTAGTTTGCTCCACTCCATTCCGTGCAGCACGATAAATGCTGTACCAAACGCCATCGTCGCCAGCAGCCAATTTCGCGTCCAGGTTTTGTCGTGACGTTGCGCCGCGAACACCGCCATCACCATAGTCAGCGAACTCGAGAGCAGGCAAGCCGTCATCACCGTCGCATTAATGATGCTGTCCTTGCCAAACGGCGTCGGCCACGCGGTATAAATGCGGTTGTAGCTGAAAGCAAAAAGCAGCGCGCCAAAGGTCAGCGAGTCCGAGGCCAGGAACAACCACATCCCGACTTTTTTCGAATAAGCTCCAAACAGCGGAGCCTCGAACTCCCCGGCGGATCCATGCACGGCAGCGGCGCTATGTTGCAGCGTTGCGTCAGCCATTCTTCAGATTCCCCTTTCGACTTTTCATCTGTCATCCTGAGGCGGGCTTTTTGCCCGCTGAAGGACCTGGGCGAGCCGCGCGAAGCATCGCGTTCTTTGCGACGCAACAATCGCGCGTCTGGCTCGCTTCCTATTGCTCGCTACCTTGCAAACGCTAGAAGCGCAAAAACATAAATCCACAGAACAGCCATAAAGTGCCAGTACCAAGCGGCGACGTCAATCACGATCCGCCGTCCCTCAACCGGCCGATGCTGCAGGGAAGTCACGCCCGCCCAGAGCAGCGCAATCACGCCGCCCAGAAGATGCACCGCATGCGCCGCCGTCAGCAAATAAACGAACGAACTGTTTGGATTCGTATTCACAAAAAATCCGCGGCTCTTCAATTCGCCCCACGCGATCCATTGTCCCGCGAGAAATCCCAAGCCGAGAAGAACCGTTATCCCCAGCCACGGAAAGCTTTTTTCCTTACCGAGCGAAATCCCCGGAATCGATTTCAACGGCGCCAGCGCCGCCTGTCGCGTGATGCCGCGCCTCGCAAATTCCATGGTTATACTGCTGATCAGCAGCAGCGCCGTGTTGATCGCCAGCAGTTGCCACGGCAACTCAACCATGCCCCAGTCGCGTACGTAAGAATTGGTGGCGCCATCGAAGGTCGGCAAACCCTGCCGCACCACGTACGCGCTCGTCAGCGAAATGAAAACCATGCTGACGGTCGCGATCCCGCAGATCAGCCCCAGCCGAGCCCGGCGCAAGCGCGCGCCGTAATCCGGCGCTCCATTAGGCCGTCCTTGAAAGCCGCTGTCATCTCCGCCGCCATTCGGAGGCGCAGGCCCATCGCCGCCACGCCCAACCTGGTTCACCGGAGTGCTTGGTGTATACGTCGCCATGAACTTGAACTACCTAGTGTGTCGCGCCCGTCGGCGCATCCGTCTGCATCACAAAATCCTTGGGCGCGCCCGGAACTCCATACTCATACGGCCCATGATGCACCACCGGAGTGACGCCGTTGAAGTTGTCATGCGGCGGCGGTGTGGCCGTCGTCCACTCTAGCGTGGTCGCTTCCCACGGATTGTCGCTGGCCTTCGGCCCCTTGAATATGCTCCAGAAAAGATTGATGACAAAAATAAACTGCGCCGCGATCGTGACGATCGCCGCGTAAGTCATGAATCCGTGAATTGGCATCAGCTTTTGCAGGTACGCCACTTCTGTATATTGCGAGTAGCGCCGCGTCCCTCCGGCGATGCCCAGATAATGCATCGGCATGAAGATGGCATACGTTCCGGCGAGCGTCAGGAAAAAATGCACGCGTCCCCACGTCTCGTTCATCATGCGCCCGAACATTTTCGGAACCCAGTAATACGTCGCCGCAAACATTCCGAAGATCGCAGCCACGCCCATGATCAGGTGAAAGTGCCCGACCACAAAATAAGTATCATGCAATTGAATATCGAGCACCGGCTGCGCCAGAAATGGTCCGCTCAATCCGCCGGAGACGAACAAGGAAACGAAGCCAATGGCATACAGCATCGGCGTTTGAAAACGAATGCGCCCTTTCCACATCGTGCCCAGCCAGTTAAACGTCTTGATGGCTGAAGGCACGCCGATGCACATGGTGAGCAGCGAGAACGCGAACGCCGAATAGGGGCTCATGCCGCTCATGAACATGTGGTGGCCCCACACCATGAATCCAAAAAAGCCGATGCCGAGCATGGCATAGACCATGGCGCGATAGCCAAAGATCGGCTTGCGGGAAAACGTCGACAGAATCTGCGAGGTCACTCCCATGCCCGGCAGAATCGCAATGTAAACCTCCGGATGCCCGAAGAACCAAAACAGATGCTGCCATAGCAAAGGCGAGCCGCCCTTGTGGCCCATGATCTGTCCGTTCACCACCACCAGCGGCACATAGAAACTCGTGCCCAGGTTGCGGTCCATCAGCAGCAGAATACCCGCCGAGAGCAGCACGCCGAATGCCAGCAGACCGAGAATCGCCGTAATGAACCACGACCACACGGTCAGCGGCATGCGCATCATCGTCATGCCCTTGGCCCGCATATCGAGCGTCGTGGTCAGGAAGTTCAACGCGCCCATCAGCGATGCTAAACAAAAGATCGCGATGCTCGTGATCCACAGATCGGCTCCCAGCCCTTCGCCAGGACCAGCCTGTGGCACGGCGCTCAGCGGTGGATAGCCCGTCCACCCGTGCAGCGGCGCTCCACCCTGAACGAAGAAAGCCGCGAGGATCACTACGAATCCTACGAACGTTGTCCAGAACGAAAGCATGTTCAGGACAGGGAAGGCCATATCCGGCGCGCCAATCTGAATCGGCAGAAAATAATTTCCGAAGCCCCCCTGCGGCGCCGTAGTCAGCACGAAGAACACCATGATCGTGCCATGCATGGTGAGCAGGCTGAGATACATTTCCGGCTTGATCTCGCCCACCAGTGGCAGAACCGCGTTCGGCCAGTACAAGTGGATGCGCATCAGCAGCGACAGAAACATCCCGACCCACACCGCCGTCACCGCCAGAAAAAAATATTGAATGCCAATGACTTTGTGATCGAGGCTGAAAATATATTTGCGAATGAAACCCTGAGGAGCGTGTGCGTGAACGGTAGCCGAGGTTGCCATTTATTGTTTCTCCGCCTCCCGTGCCGCCAGCCACTTATCGAAATCCTCCTGGCTGACGACTTTGACCATGCCGTGCATTTTGTAGTGGCCCAGGCCGCAAAGTTCGGCGCAAGCAATTTCATAGTCGCCAATTTCCGTCGGCGTCAGGTGCATATGGATATTCAAGCCGGGCACCGCGTCCTGCTTGAAGCGCAGGTTCGGCACAAAGAAGCTGTGAATCACGTCCACCGAGCGCAGGCTCAAATCGACTTCCCGGTTCACCGGCAAAAACATCGTGCCCGTAACCACGTCGTCTTTCGCTGCGGGATCGGAGGTATTCAGTCCAACCGCGGCCTCACCGCCCGCCGAAGGATCCATCAGCTTCGGGCTGGTCGCGCCAAACTTTCCATCCGGCCCCGGATAGCGGAAGTACCAGGCAAACTGCATTCCCGTAACTTCCACCTGCACCGCGCCCGGCCCAGCCTGATCAAAACGTTGGCTCGCCCACACACTGCTGCCCATCAGATTCAATCCCACGAACAAAACCGTGGTCAGCACCGTCCATATGATTTCGAGCGTCGTATTGCCGTGCGAATACTGCACCGGAGGCGAGTTAGGCCGTTCCCGGTATTTCCACGAAATGTAACCCAGCGCCAACTGTGCCGCAAGAAAGACGATTCCCATCAGAACGAAAGTGAGTGCGAGCTGGCGGTCAATGAATCCCGTGGCGGCAGACGCGCCAACTGGTAGCCACCAAGTTTTGGCGACAAAAAAGTAGGTGCTGATCAAAGTGATCAGCCAGATAACGACCATTAACGCGAGGCCCATTCCCCAGTCCTCCCGACCTAACACGGTGACGCGAAACGATTTTCCCCACGGCGGTTGCCGCACCCCACAGGCGAAAGCAACAGTCGGCGGCGAGTGTAACACAACCCGATCAGGATTTTGCAACCGCGCGTTTCAAAAAATCGATTTACGAATTTCCACGCGCGCATCCTACCGTCAAGTCCGTTTCTTCTGCGATCAGATCCGCAAACACAAACTGATCTCGCACCACTGTCTCGCCGAGTGTCAACCGCATCGCGGCGTTAAACATCGGTCCTGCATAAACGAAAGAGTGAAATTCTCCGCGCTCTCCGCACGGGTCTACGTCATCAGGAAGGTCTGCAAGCAACGCTTCATCAAACTCGCGTCCAGCAAACGATCCATTGAGTTTGTCCGTATCCACGCAAGTTAGCTTGGCCCGCACGCCAGCCCCAATCATTTCGCGCGCCAAAACCGCCGTCGGTATCCCCCACACCGGAAATATCGGCTCCAGCCCTGTATCTTTCAATTGTCTCTCGCGGTAGGCGCGAACATCCTCAAGAAAAAGATCGCCAAATGCAATCCCATCGATCCCTTCGGTGATTGCCTTGGCGCAAGCTTGAGCCATCAGCGATTCATATTGCTCATTCGAGCATGGCCACGGCAAAGGCACGGCCCAAAGCGGAAGCCCGGCCGCGGCCGATTGCCGGTCCACCAACTCGCGCCGAACCGCATGCATGGCAACACGGTCAGCTTCTTGATTAAACGTAGTCAATAGCCCAACCACCTCAAATTCGGCACGCTGGCGCAACACATGCAAACTCCACGCACTATCCTTCCCGCTACTCCAAGACAAAAGAATCCGCCTCATGAATTTTGCTTTACTCGGTGCTCTTCTGTGTTAAAGATTCGCTTTTAAATCCACGAAGTCCTATTTTTCACTCCACTCCGGCACCCGTCCCGCAGTCCATGGTGCTCCAGCAACCTCCATATCTTTTTCTAGTTTAGCTAAATCAACCTCAACCAACGCACGAAGCATCGATAGCTGCTCAGTAAATTCAGCGGCGGCAATCGTGTAATCGTCGATATGAGTCTGCGTTGGTTTAGTAAAGGAGAATCGTTCGCCTTCCAGGATGGCATCCACGCGGTCATTGATTGACGTAGGGATCGGTTCGCTGCGCTTCTGCAATATCTTGTCTCCGCGCAGCGCCCGCAGAATCCCCCGATCCTTCTGCTGAATCGCATCCGCCTCGGCTTCCAGTTGTTTTTCCGCAGCCGGTGTTTCCCGCAATGCCGCTCGAATCGATTTCAGCCGCTCCTCCACGTTTTCTGCCATGTGGACCGCGCCGGAAACCGCTCGATAGAGCGACGCTGTTTTGCGTTGAAATTGTTCTTGAGCCTGACGATCTGCCGCGCTCAACGACGACGTTCCATCGGCGACAACTTTAAAGCTCTGCGCTCCCCCCAATTCTGTAACAACGCCGTTCATTTTTTCGAACATACGCACGGAGTAAGTTCCAGCAATCACCAGCGGTCCTTGCTGTCCCGCCGGCGGAAAGTCCTCGTCGCCTTCCGCTTCACCGGCTTCTCGCACCGTCGGCGCCGCATACCTCAGATCCCACGCCGCCCGCTGAAAGCCCGCGTCGATGCTGCCTTCAACGCGTCGAATTGCCGCACCCGAGCCGTCGTAGACCATGAAGTACACCTCAGGCTTCGCCTCCTGCGCCTCGGCTCGCAATTCGTCATTCGTCGGATAGGGCAGCGTCTGATTTTTCTTCGCGGCCTCTTTCTCTGCCTCTTGCCGCTTCTCCTTTTTCGTCTTCAATTTCGTTTTCAGATAGGCCGTAAAGGCCGCTCCATAGGCAGGATTGTCCGCCGTAAAAAACGCGTCCCCTTCAAATCCTTTTCCCGGAATCCCCAGAGGATGCCGCTCGATGTACATCAAAGAATCCTTCACTGGAAACAACGTTGCCGTCTGCTCCAAAGATTCAGTCGTGACCTGCCGCAGTGCCGTCACGTTGTCCAGCACATAGAAACCGCGTCCGAACGTTGCAATCACCAGATCGCCCTCGCGCGCCTGCATCACCATGTCGCGAACCGCAATCGTAGGCAATCCGCCCTTGAGCTGAGTCCATCGCTGTCCGCCGTCGATCGTAAAGAACGCTCCAAATTCCGTCCCCGCAAACAGCAGCTTCGCATTCACCGTATCTTCCGCAAACGCCAGCACCGGACCATTCTCCGACAGGTTTCCGGCAATCGACGTCCAGGTCTTCCCCGCGTCCGTCGACCGCAACAGATACGGCTTGAAATCCTCATTCTTGTGATTGTCAAACGCCGCATAGACCGTGTTCGCATCATGCACCGACGCCGCCAGCCGGCTCACATAGGTCGCGTCGGGAACGCCCGGAAATTTTTCGTCCTTCGTCCAACTCTGCCCGCCATTGTCAGTGATCTGAATCAGCCCGTCATCCGTTCCTACATAAATCAAACCTTCTTTTTTCGGCGACTCTGACAGCGAAACAATATTTCCATAGAACGACGTCGACCCATTCTTCGCGACCGCATCAGGTTCCCACACTCTCCCCATTACTGGCAATTTGTTACGGTCGGTCTGTCGCGTCAGGTCGCCGCTGATCGCCTTCCACGTGTCGCCCCGGTCATCGCTGCGAAAAAGTTTGTTCGCCGCGAAATACAACCGCGTGTGCGAGTGCGGCGAAATGATCACCGGAGAGTCCCAATTCCAGCGCAACGGCGGCTCGCCCTTGCCTTCCTGCGGCTGCAACACCAGCTCCTGTCCCGTTGGCTTGTCGTACCTCACCAGCACCCCGTATTGCGACTCCGCATAAACCGTGTTCGCGTCCACCGGATCAACCTGCGAGCGGAATCCGTCCCCGCCCGTCGTAACGTACCAATCGGAGTTCATGATCCCGTTGAGGTTGCGCGTGCGCGACGGTCCGCACCACGAGAAATTGTCCTGCGTCCCTCCGCAGACGTTGTAGAAAGGAAGCGCGTTATCCACCGCCACATCGTAAAACTGCACCGTCGGCAGGTTCGCCTTGAACTCCCAGCTCTTCGCATCGTCCCAGGTTTCAAACATTCCGCCATCCGAGCCCACCAGCCAATGCTTCGTATCCTCGGGATCAATCCAGATGGCGTGATTGTCGCCGTGATGATTATTCTCTTGCACCTTGTGAATCGTCTTACCGCCATCGAGCGATTCCCGCAGGTTCACATTCATCACAAAAATGCGGTCGACATTCTTCGGGTCAGCAACAACGTGCGCGTAATACATGGCGCCCGCATCGAATTCATTTCGCCGCTCCCACGTCGCTCCCTTGTCATTCGACCGGAATATCCCGCCCTTACCATCGGCCGCCTCAATCGTGGCATACACCACACTCGGATCAACCGGAGAAACCGCCAGCCCAATCCGTCCCATATCGACCGTGGGCAGGCCCGACTTCAGCTTGTTCCACGTCGCTCCAGCGTCCGTCGATTTATAAATCGCGCTCTCCGGTCCGCCATCAATCAGCGTCCAAACATGCCTCCGCCTCTGGTACGCCGTCGCATAAACAATGTCCGGATTCGACGGATCGACCGCCACATCCGCCACCCCCGTGTTTTCGCTGATCGTCAACACCGCCTTCCAGGTCTTCCCGCCGTCGGTCGTCTTATAAAGCCCACGATCGCCGCCCGGTCCCCACAACGGACCCTCCGCCGCTACATACACCACCTTCGAATCCCGCGGATCGACCACCACGCGCCCAATGTGCTCCGACTTCTTCAATCCCAGGTTCTGCCAGTTCTTGCCTCCATCGTCCGACCGGTAAATCCCGTCGCCATAATCCACGCTGCGCTGGCTGTTGTTCTCACCCGTTCCCACCCACACTACCGCCGGATCATTCGGATCAAGCGTGACCCATCCAATAGAAAACGACCCCTCGCCATCGAACACCGGAGTCCACGTCGTCCCATCATTCACCGTCTTCCACACTCCGCCCGAAGCGACTCCGACGTAGTATTCAAACTTATTTTTTGGATTCACCGCAATCGACGCTACCCGCCCTGAAGCCACCGCCGGCCCAATCGAGCGAAACTTCAGCCCGGAAAAAGTGTCGGCCGTCATCCCACCCTTCTTTTCGTCCTTGTCTTTTGCCTCTTCTTTGCTCTCGTCCTTCTTCTGCCCCTTCTTCACATCTTTCTTGCCACCCGCAGGCACCGCGGTTTTGTGCGTGTCTTTATCCGGTGTCTGCGCGGCTGCAACGAAGCCGAAGCACAGAAACCCGATCAACAGAGCCAAGGAACCTGCCCAGAAACGCAAAGCTGCGCTCAGCGCGAAACGATTTTGAGGCGCAAAACGATCTAGGATCGCAAAACGATTTTGGCTGGCGTAGTCGTGGGTGGCGCAGCGCTTCAGCGCTGCGATAATCGCTTTCGCGTGAACCGGGGCTTTAGCCCCCGAGGTAACTAAGGCGGTCCGTTCAAAAGTAGATCGATGCAATTTCACGAATTTCTCCAATCCAAAATGACAGGGAAGCCAATACTCTTTCGGTTTGTACCGCGCAATATTTCCGAAACCGATATGTATACAGGATTTGAGGTCAAGTTAGAAGTGATTCCCCCAACTCTGTCATCTTGAGCGAAGGTTGTCCTCGCGAATGCGAAGCACAACCGCAGTCGAAAGATCCCTACCTGTGAGCGATACGCCAGGCCTAGCAAGGCATTTTCACAGCGTTACTTTCCACGCACAAAACCAAAAAGCCGCAGGCATTCCGCCCGCGGCCTTTTGTGCGCCTCCTGCAAACTTACCAAATCAACGTCACGGCTCCCGCCATGGGGATCGTGTTCGCGTTGTGAATCAGGAAAGTATCTGTGCTCGCCACTTGAATATCGACCAGATGACTGTAATCCAGATACACAATGTGGGTTCCCGCAGTGCCGCTAAACCCTGAGGTAATCGCTGCCGAAGCAGGCGATTCGATCCCCGTCCACTCCAGGAAACTCGAGGGCACGTGAAGCATCGTCACTTGCCCCACTCCGCGATAGCCGAGGTTGTTTTGCACTCCATGACCAGCACCGGCGTGCTCGATGCCGGCGTCAGCGTTCCGCTCGAGGCCCCGCTAGCCAGGTTATATTTCACCCTCGCCACATTGGGCGTGCTAGCCGCTTCCGTTGCATGCATTCCGACGCTCAGCGTCGTCAGCGCGACGCCGGCCGTTAACAACAATGTGTAAGCCCGGAAAAATCTCGAATTTTTCATTATGCTCTCCGTTGTCTTCTTGGGTTTTACCCTGACCTCATCTGGGGCAAAGACGAACCGCGCCACTTACGAGTGCTGCTCGCCGAGTTATAGTGGAAAGCCTTTGCCGATCACGTACTCGTAATCGCGCGCTGGCCAACTTGTTTAGGTATACAAATCCAGCAGTAATGACAGATACGAACTTCAACCCTTCAGCGCCACCAGCAGCCTTCGCCGATAGCAAAACCCGAGCGCTAGGGCTCCGCCCACAGTCAGAATGCCGGCAGATGTCTGCATCCAGCGCTCACGCCGCACCAGAGCATCTGGGCGCAACGCCTCTCCCTGCACATTGGAGATCGGCGGCATCACGAACGCATTGTTTTCAATTTTGAGTCTCGGCGCCATCATCTCAACCAGCAATCCCGCTGCGAAGATCGCCCATAGACAAACCTCCAACAACCTGCTCGAGATTTTCGTGGACGTTCCCTTCAGTTCTTCATCTTGTCCTGTGTTCACCGGGTGTCTTCCTTTCGTTTACATAGTGCACATTATCGCGAGATCGTTTCAGGAGAACGAAAGATGGGCGACAAATTTCCGGCGCCAGTGAAAGAATTGCGTTTAAAGCGACATCCCCACGATGAAACTGGGTGCTCTGCTTCTCGCTTGGGAAAGCAGAACTAGGAAAAACCAAGGTTGAAAGCAAAACCGATGTCATTCCGAATCGCGCGGAACGCCCGGTGAGAGCCTGCCCTGAGCTTGCCGAAGGGAGCCTGTTTTCCCATCACCAATCACAGGCGCACTCCTCTGAGAAGGAAATTCAAGACTAGGAAACAAAGTCATCTCATGAATAGCAGGTACCCACTTCTCGCTTCTTGCAAGAAGTGGGATAGGGGCTTGGCTGCCATTCAGACCCGAGCGAGGCTTCAGTCGTTGAAGAGAAGACCAAGACTAGGAAAACCAAACCCAAGAAAACCAAAACATGAAAAAATCAAGGCCGAAAGCAAAATCGATGTCATTCCGAATCGGGCGGAACGCCCGGTGAGAGCCTGCCCTGAGCTTGCCGAAGGGAGCCTGCTTTCCCATCATCCATCACAGCCGCATTCCTCTGAGAAGAAAATTCAAAACTAGGAAAACAAAGTCATCTCATGAATAGCAGGCGCCCACTTCTCGCCTTTGCGAGAAAGCCTGCCCTAAGCGAAGTCGAAGGGTGGGATTCTCCCGACGTCAGAAATCAACTCGAACCCGATCCCCTGTAAAATCTCTCCATGCCCAAACCGAAGCCCCAAGGCCACGACACCCGCTACATGAAGATGCAGAAGAACAATTGCTTCGTCTGCGGCATGAACAATCCCGACGGCATGCGCCTCAAGTTCATCCTGGACGGAGAGCGCCAAACCTTCGTTTGCAAATTCCGCCTCAGCAACCGCTATACCGGACCACCCGGGCACTGCCACGGCGGTATCATCGCCAGCATCCTCGACGACGCGATGGGCAAGGTCAACAAGTTGCATCACGTCGTCGCCCTCACCCGTGAAATGACCGTCGAATATCTCAAGCCCGTCCCGCTGCACAAACCGCTGCGCGTCGAAGGCCGCGAGATAAAAAAGAAAGGACGCACCCACGTCAACGCCGCCGAAATCCTCAACGACAAAAACGAAGTCCTCGCCCGCAGCCGCGGCATCTTCATCGCCATCGACCCCGAAAAAATGTTCGCCAAATTCGTAGAGAGGTAGCCCGTGTGGAAAATGCTCGTGTAGGTCGGACACTCTTGTCCGACGTTTTTGACTTCGATCTCCAATGCAGCCGTGTCAGCTCATGTAGGGACAGCCGCCCAGATCAGCAGCCAGAGAGCATTCGAGTCAGGCTAGGAACCCAAACCGCTTCGCGACACTGCCCTCGACTATCTGATGTATTTCGCGTCCCTAAATAACTACGCCTTCCGCGACACTCTCCCCGCCGAAAAAGAACAGGCAGCCCTAAAGCTTTGGCGAACCAGTAGCAGTTAGCAATGGACATTCGCTACGTAGCGAAATTGCTAATGCGGCAAGGTGCTGTTGAAGTGAATTGTGAGGGAGCCGCGACCGAAGAAGTGTACCCTGTGCTCCCCCTGTACCCCTCTGTCTTTAAAGATTTTGCAGAGCTTAAGCATTCTGCCGAGAACCAGGCGCCAGCCACAGCTCCTAGGAGGGGTACCGCGAATTATGAATGCCCTGTAAAATAAGTAAAGGCTGGCTTTGATTGCGCGGCCCATCCTTCGCGATCGCGAAAAGGTACCCACGGTATCCACAACATGTCGCAAAACAACGGTAGCTCCACCACCAGTCTCCGCCTAAAAACCGGCCTCGCCGAAATGCTCAAAGGCGGAGTAATTATGGATGTGACGAATGCTGAGCAGGCTTCTATTGCCGAAAAGGCTGGCGCTGTTGCGGTGATGGCGCTCGAGCGCGTGCCGGCGCAGATCCGTGCGGAGGGCGGGGTGGCGCGGATGGCTTCGCCGAAAAAGATTCGCGAGATTATGGCGACCGTGTCGATTCCGGTGATGGCGAAGTGCCGCATCGGACATTTTGCGGAAGCGCAAATTTTGCAGGAGCTCGGCGTCGATTACGTTGACGAATCCGAGGTGCTCACTCCCGCCGACGAAGCTCATCACGTCGACAAGCATGCCTTCAAGGTTCCATTCGTCTGCGGCGCGCGGAATCTCGGCGAAGCTTTGCGGCGCATTGCCGAAGGCGCGGCCATGATCCGCACCAAGGGCGAGGCCGGCACCGGGGACGTAGTCCACGCCGTCAAACACATTCGGCAGATCGTGCAGGAGATGAGAATCCTCACCGTGCTCGGTGAAGAAGAACTCTATGCCAAAGCCAAAGAGCACGGCGCGCCCTACGAACTGGTAAAGATGGTTGCGAAAACCGGCAAGCTCCCCGTGCCAAATTTCTCCGCCGGAGGGATCGCGACACCCGCCGACGCGTCGCTCGTGATGCAGCTCGGAGCCGAAGCCGTCTTCGTCGGCAGCGGTATTTTCATGAAAGACTCCACTACCTTCGCCGATCCCGTGGAAGCCGAAAAGCGCGCCCGCGCCATCGTCAAAGCCGCCACGCACTTCAACGACCCTAAAGTATTACTTGAAGTTAGCGAGGATTTGCAGGGAGCGATGAAAGGGCTGGCTGTCGCGGGGATGGATGAGGCGCAGATGCTGCAGACTCGGGGCTGGTGACAGCAATTGCTCGTGTGCCTTCTCAAGTTAGGGATCAGCCCTAAAGTCAGGCTGATTTCCTACTGCCAGCCTGCCGACTTCGCTGATGATTGAATCTAGCTCTTGCGTAAGAGCCTGTCGTTCGTTTGGTGAAAGACTCGTCTTGGCCTCATTGGCTACCTGCATCGCCTTAAGCCGCGACAAAATGGAATCGTCGATTCCGAGAGCGTTCGCGTGATGACCAGACTTCTTCAGACCATGTATCATCTTCTGTACGTTTCCGTTGGTAGCCTGAGTCCAAGTCCACATAAGGTCCGATGATAGCCAGTACAAATGCCCCGATCTTTGCCAGTTGACGCTCGAAATTTGCTTCGCCTTCCTTTCAAGCCAGCCCCTTCCCGCTAGCCACGCCACGAACACCGCCGTGACATCGGCTGCTGTAATGACGACGTAGTCGATAAGATGGGAATCGCCCATTGGACGTCAGCCTCCTTAATTTAAAAACCCGGGACAGACGGGACTGTCCATTCTTACGACTCTCATTCTGCCCCCGGCGGGTGACCCAGGTCTACCCAATCCATGTCTCGCAAAAACAGCGAGACCCTTCGGCGAGCTCAGGGCAGGCTATGGGGCACCCACTACCGATAAGTGATAGCAGAAACCATCCGATCACGCCGGGGGTTGGCGAATCGTCATCACTAAAATGTCCGTGTCGTTAATCCGGACCGGTCCTACTTCGCCCGAGGAATTCCAACGAAAACTGCTCCACTGCCACTGTTCGGGCGACTCCACCAGTCCCCGCGCCACTGGATTGCGCTGGATGTAGCGCAGTTTCTCAATCCGTTTCTTCTCCGTACAAACGTTGAAGTCATAAAATCGTGCCTGCCCAACGATGGGGAACCTCCAAACCGACTAAAAGGGCCGGGTGTGATTATTCCTTCTGCGTACATCTCTTTTCTCCTAGTTACTCGGCTAGCCCAGATGTATGATCTCGTGGTTACTCTGAATGTCTCCCGGGCGGTGCCACTTAGTCGTGAACAATCTCCGAGTAAGTCGCATACCCGTGTAAATGGAGAAGATCGTCATGGCCAATCCCTATACCTACAAACAAGCCGCTCAGGATGGATATAACAACCTCGTAATCCAGTACAAGAAATCCGACATCTTTGCCGGAAACATTTGGTTCGGGGGCAACACGCTGCATACCTGCCTCGACTTCTTGATTTGGTCAGGGCAAGAGGACATACCGCAGAACGGCAAGACTTTCCTGGAGTCTGCCCTCGATGTCTTTAACAACCTCAAAGACCCCACCGACTGGTGGAGGGATGACTATGGCTGGTGGGGCATTGCCTTTATGCTGGCGCTGAACGCGCGGTTGAAGTTGGGCTATGATGACTCCCTCGTCGCCAAGGTCCAGACCGCCTTGCAAAGCGTATGCTGGACGCGATTTAACGCTAACTGGCGAGACACGACCTACAATCACTCCGTCCCTATCCCTGGAGCCACCAGTGATAATGCCGTTGCCGCCGCGCCTAATATTCTCGGGGGCGTTTTTAATGATGCGCCTGATTCCACGAATCCCCCGATGAGTGGCAGAAACTCAGTGACCAACGAGCTGTTTTGGAAGCTCGCGCAGCGCATGGCGGGCTACTTTCCTACTGACCCAAACTATAAGGTCAGAGTGGCTAACGCCACTAAGTGGTTCCAGCAATGGCTGAGTCTCCCGCTGGGAAAAGGAATACTCAATAGCCAAAATTTGGTACTGGAACGCCCTACGGGAAACAAGAAGGCTCACGATGCGGGCTATGATTGGTATTGGTCCGGGGATCAAGGGCTCATGATTGAGGCTCTGCCGACCAACGATCCAAATCGCAATAATATTGCGCAGTCAGTAATTAAAAATATGGTTGCCAATGGCATCCTGCATGAGAATGTGGCTGGCCTGCTCCCGGGCCAAGTGCTGCATGGGTTCCTCGCCGACTATGCTACCGGTAAAGGCATTTTCATGCGAAATTTGGTGCGGTTTATTGCCGGAAACAACCCTCCACAGTTAGTCACCTTCATCAAAAACAATGCTTCGGCTATCTGGGGCAACCGCAATCAATCAACTAACCAATTCACATTCAATTGGGACCGTGCCGCCGGCTATGAGCCAGACCCTTTGCGCGTGAATGGCAAGTCCGACGCGCTCTGCGACTTGATCATGTAGGCCTCAGGCCAGGACGCCCTCAACGCAGCCATGTGGATCGCTCCCAACGACCCGATTTAAGGTAGGGGCTGGCCCACCTTTCTGATTTTTTGTTGGTCATACGATTTACGACTGAGGCTGCCCCACCTTCCGCGATTTTCGGAGGGTGGGCACCACGGACCTCGATTTGTTGTTCATTTCGCCACCGCCGCCGCTTGGGCCCGCATGAAAGCTGAGGCGTTTTCAGCTGAGTCCTTGATGCCAGCGTCCGTGGTACCCACGCTTCGAAAATCGCGAAGCGTGGGGCAGCCTCTATTGTGATGGCGCCGGCAGAAACGTAAAGTGGGCCAAGGCCCTGCTGTCAATCATTGACAATCCTTGCCACGAGTGTTATTCCTGTCCCATGCCCATAAACGTCAACCTCACCCCCGAACTGGAAGGCCTGATCCGTCAGAAAGTTTCTTCGGGACGCTACAACTCCGCCAGCGAGGTCGTGCGTGAGGCCCTGCGTCTGATGGAGGCAGAGGATCAACTGCGCGCCGCAAGGCTGGAACAGTTGCGGCACGATATTCAAGAGGGCTTGCAAAGCGGCCCTGCCCGCCCTTGGAGTGTTTCTCTGATGAAACGCGAGGGCCGCAAACGGCTCACCGCACGCGTCGGCTCCGGTCGCAAATAATAATGCCTAGCGTAGTCGTACGCCCAAGAGCGTTGGTCGATCTCGCCGACATTTGGGCCTACATCGCAGAAGACAGCGTAAACCACGCCAATAAGTTCGCCGCGCTTATTGACAGTCAGTTTCGCGCATTGGCTCGTCAACCCCACATGGGGCGCAGCAGGCCAGAGTTGGCAACCAATCTCCGCAACTTCCCGGTCGGCCACTACGTCATCTTCTACGTGCCGCTTCCGAAGGGTGTCGAGATCATCCGGGTTCTCCACGGCGCGCGGGACATCGAGTCAGTCCTGCATGAGGAGGAATAGGGCGGGTGGCTGGGAAACTGTTTAGCCGCTAAGGTGCATTCCGGCGGCTTGGCGAACAATCTACATACCCGCGGGTGCTTTTGCCATGATCCCGACTCGCACACCATTTGTTATCAGCGACATACGATTGGCAGCCGTAATGCCTATTTCATTCTGTACCTCGTCGAAAAAGGAGGCTCCTTATGAAACGAGCGCTGCTCAGCTCCTATGGGATGTGGATCGCCCTCGCTATTCTGGCGTTGTTGTTTGCGCCAGCGGTCTACGCGGGAAACGACGTGATGGCGGAGATTCAGTTCCAGGGAAAATCGAAGGTTGAGAAGACTTCAGGCGTATGGGTGGATGGACAATACGTTGGTTACCTGAAGGAGCTGAAGGGGTCGAAGAAGGTGCTGCTTATGCCGGGGGAGCACGTGATTACAGTGCGCCAGAACGGTTATCGCGACTTCACCGAGCGGCTTGTTGTACAGCCTGGAGAGACGCAAGTGGTGCAAGTGGCGATGGCGAAGGCTCCTATGGGGGTCCTTCCCGACGTAACGTCCACGGTTAAGATTTCGGTAAACCCGTCGAGAGCCGCGGTCTTCTTGGATGGATCGTTCGTAGGACACGTGGCAGAGTTCCAGGGCGTGGGCCGAGGTTTGGTGATTGCACCGGGTGCCCACAAGATCAAAATTGCGCTGCCCGGATATAAGACGTTTGAGACGGACATCAATCCGCAGGGCGACCAGAAAGTGGAAGTGAAGACGGACCTGGTGAAGAATGAAGTGCCGGTCGATGAGCCGCTGCTGAAGACGGATGGCAACGACCATGGGGCACAGGCGTCTGCGCCCAACCCTCCGTCGGCCTCTCCTCAGCGCTGAAACGAGAGAGCGAGCTGCGAGGCAGAAGTGGCGGGTGGCCAGGTCCCGGGCTCCGAATCCCCATGTCTCGCAAAAGTAGCGAGATCCTTCGACAAGCTCAGGGCGAGCTACGGGGTAGCCGGCACTCGGCCAGGAAAAGCAGGTTCCTCGCCGGGCTGACGCCCGACTCGGAATGACAACTGTTTGGGAGGCGTGTTTTTGCGGCGCGGCTGAAGCCGCGCCCTTCAAATCAGTATTCTTCGAGACATCAAAACTTCGAATCGTGGTTCCGGCCGAGGCGTTTGTTCTGCGAGCAACGGTGCATTTCAATTACGGTCCGCTGAGCCGAGGGATGTTTGAGATCTATCGGGAGACTTGGTGCTTGTTGACGTATTCGGTGAAGGTGCGGGCTAGAGGCAGTGTTCCGACGCGATGCCGGTGCAAGGAGATGGCGCAGAGGTGCGTGGTGTGCCCGACGAAGTGAGGAGTTGTTGGTTGCTAACAAAGACATTTTGAGTGCGTCTACCCAGAAGTCCTACACTGAGATTAGGATCAGAGATAAAAGATCAGCTATTAACGATCTGCTATTAATAATCAAGGAGCCCCTCAAATGAAGTATGCCATCGCGGCCTTGGGTTCGGTTCTGGTTCTGGTGCTTTCGCTTCCGGGTTATGGACAAAATCAGCAGCAGCCTGCGACGCTGCGGAGCTTACTTTTGCACGAGTTGCACACTACGCATAATCAGGCCGACTGGTTTGTGCCGATCAGCGTCGCAGTGGATGGACTCACCGCCGAGCAAGCCAGCTGGCAGCCGCCGGCGGGAGGTCATTCTGCGGGGCAATCGACTTATCATCTGCTGTTTTGGAATCGCCGCAACCTGGTCAAGTTCAAAGGAGAGACGCAGGAGAAATTTGGCGGCGACAATGAAGAGACTTTCGTGAAATTTGACAGCAAGCAATGGAGTGACACGGTCAAGCAACTCGACCAGGTGATGACGGAGTTGGAGAAGCTTGTCGAGACCGCCGATGAGCAAAAGCTGGCGGTGTGGGCGCCGACGATTGGGAATATCTGTACGCACAATGCTTACCATGTCGGGCAGATCGTCTATGTGCGCAAGTTGCAAGGGTCGTGGAACCCGGAGAAAGGCGTGAAGTAAGGCGGTTGACACATAGTTAAGGTGGTTTCGGGCGGATTTCCTTGCGGGCGACCTATGCCGGTTTGAATCAGCTTCGTAGTAGCTTTCTTCCGAGAGCGCGAGCGATGGTGATGGGATGTGTCGCCAAGGTGCAAATTCGTCCTAGTGCGCTTTGCGGCTCATGAAAGACGCCGAGTTGCCGCAGTACGGTACCGCGGGCGTAGTAGATTTTTTCTCCAGCCAGGCGGTCTTGCGCGTCGAAGGTGTATATGTATACGCCGCACAACGCGAACTCGACTCGCCGTCCTGTCGCAGGCAGGCCGCGCCAATCTCCAAGATGCGTGCCGCGGATGGGACTTTGCTTTGCTAGTTTTTCTCTGTGCATCCGATAAAATCAATTCAAGAAAGCCATGACCATTGGCGTCCTAGCTTTGCAGGGAGATTTCGACGCGCACCGGCGCCGGCTGGAAGAGCTGGGGGCCAATGTGGTGCTCGTCAAGAAGCCCGAGCAACTCGATGAGATTGAGGGACTGGTCATTCCCGGCGGCGAATCCGGCACGTTCTTAAAGTTGTTAGGAGAAGAAGGCTTCGAGAAGTTGAAGCAGTTCGTGCGGCTGAAGCCTACGTTCGGTACTTGCGCCGGTGCGATTCTGTTAGCGAGCGAGGTAGAAAACCCGAAACAGGCCGGCCTCGGCGCAATCGACATGCGCATCCGGCGCAACGCCTACGGACGGCAGATCGACAGCTCAATCCGCGAAGGGCAGTTTCTCGAAAGCTCGCTCAACCACCAGCCGGGTTCACCGCTTGAGATGGTCTTTATCCGGGCGCCGAAGATCGATCATGTCGGTTCCGGCGTTGAAGTGATCGCTACCGAGGGAACGGATCCGGTTGCCGTGCGGCAGGGAACCGCCATGGCGGCTACCTTCCATCCAGAGCTGTCCAACGACACACGTGTGCATAAAGCCTTCCTGGACCTAGTAGAGTCCGTCCAGCAAAGCTAGAGCTGCAGAAAAAGATGTGAACGCGTAGATGCCGGCTTGCGCCCAGACGGACAACCCCGGCCGCTATCCCCACATTCTTAATTGCGGCCTTCCTCTCGCCGCCAGATCGCCATCCCGGGCGATCCCAAAGCCAACAATCCCAGCGCGGGCCACTCTTCACCAAACTTCGCGCCGGGCGCCACAATCGCCTCCGGCACTTCTTCCACATCTGCTCCGCTCGTCACGCCCGCAACAATCGGCTTATCCACGTCGGTCTCGTAAGCGTATCCGGTCAGCTCGGCACGAATGCGCAAGCCCTGCTTCAACACCTTCACCGTGAAGCGCACCCAGCCATAGTGGTTGGTCCCATCGATCTTGAACTTCACTCCCAAATAGCGATCGCTGACGTTGACCCAGTTGCCGTGCGCGCTCATCCCGCCGCCGCCCGAATAATAGCTGACGAGCTTTGCCTCTCCCTGGAAGAAGTGATCAAAAGCGCCGATCTGCGACCCCGCGTTGAATGCATGCGCTACAGGCGGGAAGCCGCGATAAACGAACGTCCCCACCACGCCATTCCCAGTAGGACCCTTGGCAAACAAATTCGAGAATGCCTGGTCCGTGTTGTAGTTGGTCGTGTTCGCGATGGTGAAGTCAGTGACTCCGTCGTGATTCAGATCAAGCTGGTAAAAGCCGCGTGGCCCAAGAATAGAGATGTGTGCCGGAGTATAGATAATCTTCGCTTCGGCCGGCGGTGTTAAGGCCAACGCCCCGGCTCCAGCGGCGCCGGCCGCCAGCGCATACATATTGAGGCGCTGATGAGTTGAGAAGGGAAGCTCTCGCACTGCCCTGCGGGGTGGGGAAGACCGTTTCATAAATCCTCCTTAACGGCCAAATTGTCGCTCCAACACCAGGGGGTGTCAACCAAAAGCAACGCCGGGATTGTTAAATGCTGATGAAGAACCCGGGATCACCGTAAATTGATGTGGAGCAGCAATAGCGTGTGTGACGGAGGAGGACGAGCAAGGCTACTTCGACGGCAGGAACTCGATCTTCACGTCGCGGCTTGCGAGCTTGAAATCAAAGTCCGCAGTCACAAAAACGCGATCACGCGATTGCGTAATGTAAGAATACTTCGGCCTTAAAAGATTCCTCTTGACAGGTTACTCGCGTAACTGTATGGTTACGCATTATGCGTCACCGTTCGGTTACATATTCATCCGAGGCAACGTTTCAGGCTCTCGCTGACCCCACGCGCCGTGCCGTTCTCGATTTGCTACGGCGGGGCAGCCAGCCCGCGGGAGAAATTGCCGGAGCATTTCCGATCTCGCGTCCAGCGATTTCGAAACACCTACGCCTGCTGCGCCGCGCCCACCTGGTGCGGGAGCACCGTGAGGGACGCAACCGCGTCTACCATCTGAATCCCGAACCGCTGCGCGCGGTCGATTCCTGGATCGACCAGTACCGCACCTTCTGGAGCGCGAACCTGGCCAGCCTGAAGGAGTTCGTCGAAACCGAGTACGCCAAAGAAATTGGGCAATCCCGTGCTGCAAAATCTACCAAAACCTCCAAAGGAGAGCTTTAACATGAAATCCCTACGCATCGTTCTGTCGCTCGTGTCTCTTGTGACCTCAACCACCCTGCTCGCCCAGACCGCGCAGCAGAAATCGTTCGACCAACTCAAGACGCTCAGTGGCTCCTGGGAAGGGAAGGCCAACCAGGGCATGGCGGTGCGCGTGTCGTTCCGCGAGACGTCCGGAGGCTCAGCCATTATGAGCGAGATCCAGGGTCACGGCCCCGAGGATATGATTTCGATGTTCAACCTCGACGGGCCAAACCGCCTGATGATGACGCACTACTGCGGCGCCGGCAACCAACCTCGCATGACCGCTAGCACTTCGCCTGACGGGAAAATCATCACCTTCGACTACCTCGATGCGACGAATCTTGCGACCCCGGATGCGGGCCACATGCAGCATGTTGTATTTACCATCGTCGATGCGAATCATCACACGGAAGAGTGGACCTTCGCCGATCATGGCAATGAGATGAAAGAGTTCTTCGATTTGCATCGCAGCGAAGTGGCGCAAAAATAGTTTGCGTGAAAGACAAAATCAGACGTTGGATACCCCAGGTCTCGCCTCTTTTGCGAGACCTAGGACCTCGACAGCAAAATCGAAATAGGCGGAACTTCTCATGACCGACACTACTAGAAAATCTGTTATCGCGGCTGACAACGATGCTGTTGTTACCGAGACCTATGTCGATGCGCCGCCCGAGCGTGTATTCAAGGCGCTAACCGATGCAACGGAGCTGGGGCGCTGGTTTACCAACCCAGAGTGCCCGGCCAAGTTCTGGCAGATGGACGCGCGGCCGGGCGGGCGCTATGGCTACACCACCGAAAAAGGCTCCGTGGTGGTGAACGGCGCGAACGAGTTCGAGTGTCACGGCGAGATATTGGAATTCGTGCCCGAACGCCTTCTCGTCTATACCTGGGTCGCGAGCTGGCATGTGGATAAAACTCGTCAAACGGTAGTGTCCTGGGAATTGACGCCGCAGCGAGGTGGAACCCACGTGAAAGTGACTCACAGCGGTCTGGCGGAGGAAGAAGCGGCGCGCAAGGACTACAGCGGCGGCTGGATCGGCATGCTTGAAATGCTTCGAAAGTTTTGCGAGACGAGACCCCGAGTAGAGGATTTGCTGAGCTTGATCTGATGGAAGAGAACCGAAAAATCTGACAAATGAAATTTTGACGACGAAATTTTGACTACAAGGAGCGTTATGGCAACCGTTGCAGTTACACCCGAACAAAATATAGTTACCGGCGAGATTTTTATTGCGGCCCCGCCGGCCCGAGTTTTTCAGGCTATCACCGATCCCAAGCAAATACCGCGCTGGTGGGGGGCGAGCGCGCTTTATCGAGTCACCGAGTCGAAGGCCGATGTGCGTGTTGGAGGAAAATGGTCGAGCGAAGGCCAGGGCTCCGACGGAAAGCCGTTTCGTGTCGAGGGGGAATATCTCGAAGTCGATCCCCCTCGCCTGTTGGTTCATACATGGAACTACAGCTGGGGCACTTCCGGCGAGACCGTAGTCCGGTGGGAGCTGGAAGAGCAAAGCGTGCATGGTCTACATCCAAATGGCCCGCACCGGGCGGGTACGGGCACGCTGCTGAGAATTAAGCATGAAGGCTTTGACGCCGATTCTGTCTCTGCTGCCAACCATGGCGAAGGGTGGAAGCGTGTCATGGGATGGCTGCTCGCATATGTCGAAAAAGGAGAAACGATCGATATGCGCAATTGACGAGACGCCGCGCGCGCAAAGAGAATGATCGGATGAGGCATTCTCGCGCGACGTTCGGAATTAGTGGCAGCGGCCGTCGTTACCATGGCGGTCGCTGCCACAATTGTTTTCGCCCAAGGTACTTCTACTCCACGAACCACAGCGCAAACTCCAGAGGATTCCGCTCCGAACCAGAAGGGAAGATCCATGCCGGTACACGCCGTCGGTCCGTTCGATGTCAAACTTACACCGCAGGAAGATAAGCTCGATCCGACCCTTGGCCGCATGACCATTGACAAACAATTCCATGGCGATCTCGATGCTACCAGCAAGGGACAGATGTTGACTGCCATGAGCGACGTTAAGGGATCGGCAGGTTATGTGGCTGTCGAGCGGGTCACAGGAATTCTGCATACGCCCAAGGGGAATCGCGACGGCAGCTTTGCGCTTCTGCACCGTGGAATCATGACACGTGGCGCGCCGGAGCTGAGCGTCACGGTTGTGCCGGATTCCGGCACCGGGCAGTTAACCGGTCTTACCGGAAATATGAAGATCAACATCGTCGACGGAAAACATTCGTACGACTTTGACTACACACTGCCCGAGTAAGATCATAGAAGAGCTGCAAGGCCTTGTTGAATACACGCTTCGAGTGGTTGCGCTGTATCGATCACCGTTTTCGACAAAGTGATTGCCTCGAAGCGCGACTTCACGTTCAGATAGAGTTGGTAATCGCGATTTGCAGCAACGTGCGCTACCAAGGCAGGCTGCTTCTCGAGACGCTCGCGGGCGACTTCTTCCGGGCAAATGCACTCCAGGATGCGCCAGCTCTGGTGCAGGGAAGCCGCGGCGTTGAGGACGTTGTCGATCTGGTAGCGGCGGGAGAATGTGCGTCCATCGAGGAAGAGAATCCGGGAGGGATCCTTTCGCAGCAGATAGCTGACAGTCTCAAGCATGAGGAGCAGGCAGAAGTCATCCTGCTGCGACGAATATTCGATTTCGCCGGGCGCGAATAATGCGTGGCGGATGTCGTCTTTGCTAAGTACTCGCCCGCCGGTACGGAGAGCAAGCTCTCGCGCGAGCGTAGTTTTACCAGTCCCTGGCAGGCCGGCCATGAGTACGATCATACTCAATTAAATCACGAGCGATTCGATGGGCCGCATCGCTTTGTCGCGATGTGGAAATCCATGAAGTGAAATCCATGAAACGGAAATCCCATGAATCGGATTATGGTGCAGGTTCATCCATTGCCCAGAGGCGTACGGCGCCTTGACACTTTGAGGAGGCACAAATGCCGCTGGTTCGAATCGCTTTACGCGAAGGCAAGACCGAAGAATATAGAAAAGCTCTGGGCGACGGAGTGCACCGGGCGCTGGTGGAGGCAATGGATGCTCCGGCACAAGACCGGTTTCAGGTGATCACCGAGCATCCGACAGGCGGTCTCATCTACGACCCCGCGTATCTTGGAGTGCAGCGGACGGACAACTTTGTGATGGTACAGATTACGTTATCCACCGGGCGCAAGCTGGCGCAGAAGCGGAAGCTCTATAAGAGAATGGCCGAACTTCTAGCGGAAAATCCAGGAGTTCGGCCGCAGGATCTGATGATCAATTTGGTTGAAGTTGCGTGGGAAAACTGGTCGTTCGGCAACGGCGAAGCGCAATACGCGATGTAACGGTTACTGAACGCTGTTCTCGGCCGTGACCTCAGCGGGCTCAGGGCGTCGCATGGGAACGACGTCCTGAGTCATGCGCCATTCCGCGTAGCGGCCCGAAACCATAATGTGGAACACCCACTGATGACGCTCTTCTTCGGGCTCAACCAGGCCCAGCGCCTTCATGTAGAAGAGATACTGCTCCATCCACCGAATCTGCTCCTGGGTCATGCCGCGGCGCTGCAGGTCCACGGTGAGGCCGGCAAGATGCGAAGATGCGGTATCGCCATCGGCCGGAGCCGCATTGCGATTGTGCCGGCGAAGTTTCTTTTGCACCTTCACGGTGCGCACTGCTGAATTTACCTGAATCTGCTGATGAAAGCGGTTGTAATAGGCCTGCGCGATATCTTGAACAAAGTCCCGCGTCCAGGGACGGCAGAAGCGGCGTGAAGGATCGAGGCGCGGATCGAAGCGCAACGATTCGCCGGCGATGATTTCCTGCAACGCTCCGCTGGCCTTCAGCGCTTCCAGTTCGTCGTCATCCTGAATGCGGGGCAATTCCAGCCGGTCGACTTCGGCATTCTGCAATAGAAGCGATTCGTGCGACGGCCGGAACATCGGATTCCATAAGGTCCAGTGCAGCCGGTGATGCCGCGCATGGCGAACCGGTTTATGCATGGTGGTGGCCGTGGCTGCGAAAAGGGGACTGCACAGGCAGGCCAGAACGGAAAGACGAATCAATCGGCGCTGTAGATTCAATCGCAAAATCGATCTCTTAATCTGCTGCAGAACTTTCTCTGCAACTGTCCGGACATTGTAAGCCATGCTGTCAAGAGGTTAAACCACCGATTGCAGGCCCGTTTATTACCGGCGTGCCAGGCGAGTAGCACCTAAGCTTGATTACCGCCGGTTACCAGATCTACTTCAGCAACTCAATACACTATGGATAGAAGCACGCGAAACGCCATCCCAGCGCGGGGATTGGGGCTCACTCATGTGCTCCCGGTGCAACCAGTTAGCGCCTGCTCGATGAAGGAAAGGATTGACGCGTTGCGGCTAAAGTGACAAATATCAGTAACAAAATAAGTGACAGAAGTCAGCGCTGGAAAAGGTCGCCCAGAGCCTGTTTCATGACTGCGCCCCCGACCTCTGAAATAGCCTTGGTGAGAGGAATATCTTTGGGGCAGACCTCGACGCAGTTCTGCGCGTAGCCGCATTCCTGAATGCCGCCATCGCCCATCAGCGCCGAAAGGCGTTCGCGCTCGAGCGCTTTGCCGGTCGGGTGGGTGTTGAACAAACGGACTTGCGCGATGGTGGCCGCGCCCACGAAACCGGTGTCTTCGTTGAACTGCGGGCAAGCCTCCATGCAGCATGTGCAGGAAATGCAGCGCGAAATCGGATACGCCTGCTCCTGCTCTTCCGCGGTCATGCGGGGGCCGGGACCAAGGTCGTAGGTGCCATCGATCGGAACCCAGGCTTTGACGGCTTTAAGGTTTTCGAAGATCACGCTGCGGTCGGTGGCGAGATCGCGCACGATGGGGAACTTGGAAAAAGGCTCGAGGCGAACTGGCTGCTCAAGGTTGTCGATGAGCGCAGAGCAGGCCATGCGGGCGCGTCCGTTGATGAGCATGGCGCAGGAGCCGCAGACTTCTTCGAGGCAGTTCGAGTCGTAGGTGATGGGTGTGGTCGGCTTGCCCTCGCGGGTGACGGGGTTGGCGGCAATCTCCATGAGCGAGGAGATCACGTTCATGCCCGGATGCCAGGCGAGTTCGAACTCTTCCCAGTAGGACGGGGAAGTGGGCGTGTTCTGGCGCTTGATTTTGATGAGGACGGATTTGTTAGCCATTAGGTCGGACTCTTCCCATTCATTAGTGGAGCCCCGGACGCCTTCGTCCGGGGAGCAGCGCCACAGAACTCACCACACTTATAATCTCGCCGCTCCGCTGGGCGGACGAGGGCGTCCGCCCCTCCATGTGTAAACTCATTTCACCGCGTCATACTTCCTTGGCCGCGGCGGAATCAGCGATACATCGACCGGTTCGAACTCGAACTTTGGTTCATCCGCGTCCGGCGCAAAATACGCTTTTGTCGTCTTCAGGAAATTCTTGTCGTCGCGGTCGGGGAAGTCGGGTTTGTAGTGCGCGCCGCGAGATTCGTCTCGCATGCGCGCGCCTTGCGCGATCACACGTGCCAGTTGCAGCATGTTGTAAAGCTGGCGGGTGAAGACGACGCTGGTATTCGCCCACTGCGTGCGATCGCTCAAGTTCACCTTGCCGAGACGTTCGAGCAGTTCGACGATTTTCGCATCGGTCTGTTGCAGGTTTTTATTGTAGCGGATGACGGTGCAATCCTTGGTCATCAACTCGCCCAGCTCGCGCCACAGCCGGAAGGGATTCTCCGTACCCTCGTTATTCATGATGAGGGAATTCGTCTCTTCCTGCTTCTTGCGCTCCGCTTCGAAGCATCCGTTGCCATCGGGCAGGGCCTGCAAGCCGCGCGCATACTTTACCGCATTCGGTCCGGCGATGCCACCGCCATAGATGCACGATACCAGCGAGTTCGCTCCCAGGCGATTGGCGCCGTGATACTGATACTCGCACTCGCCCGCTGCGAAAATGCCGGGGATGTTTGTGGCCTGCTTGAAATCAACCCACATTCCACCCATGGTGTAATGCATGCCAGGGAAAATCTTCATGGGGGTGTCGCGCGGGTCGTCGCCCACAAACTTTTCGTAGATTTCGAGAATGCCTTCGAGCTTGCGGTCGAGAATCTTGCGGTCGATGTGCGTCAGGTCGAGATAGACCATCGGCTGGCCGTCGATGCCGAGGTTGAGCTCGTACACAACCTTAAAGATGGCGCGGGTAGCCACGTCTCGCGGAACAAGGTTGCCGTACTTGGGATACCACTCTTCCAGAAAATACCAGCGCTCTTTTTCTGGGATCGCCTTCGGATCCCGCTTATCTCCCGGCGTCTTCGGAACCCACACCCGTCCGCCCTCGCCGCGCGCGGATTCCGACATCAGCCGCAGCTTGTCGTTACCGGGAATCGAAGTCGGATGCACCTGGATGAATTCGCCGTTGGCGTAGTAACAGCCCTGCTGATAAAGCGCCGATTGCGCCGATCCGGTGCAGACCACCGAGTTGGTCGACTTGCCAAAGATCGCGCCGATGCCGCCGGTGGCGATGATGATCGCGTCAGCAGGGAAGGTGCGAACCTCCATGCTGCGCAGGTCGATGGCGGCGATGCCGCGCGAGACGCGGTTGCCATCGAGAACGGCCGATAAGAACTCCCAGTGCTCGTACTTCTTTACCTTGCCTTCGGATTCGTAGCGGCGGACTTGTTCGTCAAGTGCGTAGAGAAGTTGTTGCCCCGTGGTGGCTCCGGCGAAGGCGGTGCGGTTGTATAAAGTTCCGCCAAAGCGGCGAAAGTCGAGCAGGCCTTCCGGGGTGCGGTTGAAGGGAACGCCCATACGGTCGAGCAGATCGATGATGCCCGGCGCGGCCTCGCACATATCCTTGACCGGAGGCTGGTTCGCCAGGAAGTCGCCGCCGTAGACGGTGTCGTCAAAGTGAATCCAGGTCGAATCGCCTTCGCCCTTCAAATTCTTCGCTGCGTTGATGCCGCCCTGCGCGCACACCGAGTGCGACCGCTTTACGGGAACAATGGAGAAGAGATCGACGTTCGCGCCCATCTCCGCAATCTTGATCACGGCGGAAAGTCCGGCGAGTCCGCCGCCTATCACAATTATTCTCGGTGCTGCTGCCATCGTTTCCTTATCTGATTCCTGAGGACTGCTGGTTGTTGGTAACCGTCGTGCCCGGCTCAACCGACTGCTGCGGGCGGGAGCGGAACGAGGTAAGGCTGGCCAATCCGGCCACAGTCAATACAAAGAAGAGACCGAGGCACACGGCCAGGAAGCGCTTCTGCGCCTTCTCGCCTGAAACGATGCCCCACTTCGCCGAGAACAGCCAAATGCCATACGCGAAGTGCCACGACGCCGCGATCAGGCCCACAAGATAAAACAAGAAAAATGGCGTGTAAAAAACTTCAGCCTGCACCTTGCCGAAAGAAGCGTTGGGGTAAGCGTGCAGGTCGATTCCCGTAAAGCGCATGGTGTAGGTATGCCAGACGATATAGATAAAGGCGATGCCGCCAGTCCAGCGCTGCGCGGTGTACATCCAATTGCCGGTCCAGGGATATTCGCCTACGTTGCTATCGCCGCGGTACCAGATATAAAAACCGTAGAGTGCGTGAAACAAAATCGGCAGCCAGATACCAAACAGCTCAAGAAAAAATACCAGCGGAAGGTTGGCCAGAAAGCCCACCTGGCGGGCGTAGGCCTCAGGGCCAGTGATGGCCGCGGAGTTCGAAATCAGAATATGTTCGAACAAAAACGCGCCCACGGGCACGATGCCCGAAAGCGAATGCAGGCGGCGCAGAACAAACGAGATCCCCTGGCCGGCCCGTAACGGCGCCACGCCGTGCGTTGCACCTTTCACTTTCGAGACAACTGGAGCAGTAGAACTGGCTGCTGACGCCACGCGTCGCTCCTTATGATTTCTGATTCGCCCTGTGTACCGGACCCTGCTAGTTGGTTCGATGATGGCAAAATAACTTTTTATTATGATGCGGTGAGAGAAGCGAAGTCAAGAAAGGGTGGTGGGCGGATAGTGCCTCAGTTTGAATTTGGCGTGTTGTGAGCATCTAAGATTGGCGTAAACTTGGGATATGGAAACGAAAGGACGCGAAATTTTTATCCAAGGGCTTAGGGGGAATGATCGCCTGCGAGTGCCAAGGGTGCGGATGGACGGTCGCAACTCCATTTGTGGAAGGCGAGCCAGCCAGCCAGAGAGACAGCACAAAGAGAGTTCAATCTCCATCGCTGTGAGGATTATCCGATCCGTAAAGAAGCGGTCAATGGCTAACTAAGGATCCGCGCGATCCCGTCCAGCTTGCCAGGCAGGTACTCGATATTGCTATCGGCGAGGCTGAGGACGCTGCGAGCGAATCAAAGCGGAATCCTCGCAAGCGTAAAGGATGAGCGGGCGGACTAAGGGTTGGAAAGGCTAGAGAAAAATCCTCACTCCCTAGGATCGCCGCCAGGTCGCAAGTGCAGCCGCTCACGCCCGCTGAAAAAAAATAGCCCGGCGTCTAGTCGAGCAAAACTCGATAGGTTTTTGCTGACGGCCTGGCAGCCAGCCATCAGCAAGAATGCTCACACCAGTCCAGGAACTCACGGAACGCCGCACCGCGATGACTGTATCTCGATTTTTCCTCCGCACTCAGCTCGGCAAATGTCTTTCCGATCGCTGAAAAATAAAACAGCGGATCGTAGCCAAAGCCGTTGGTCCCACGCGGAGCATCGAGAATCGTTCCTTCGGCGGTTCCGCGAAATGTTGCCAGGGTTTCGCCGTCGCGGGCAGCGGCGAGAACGCACACAAATCTGCCGGTACGCTGCTCCGGCGGAACTTCTTTGAGTTCGCGCAGAACGCGCGCGTTGTTGGCTTCGTCATCGGTATTCGCATCAGCCTCATGCGGCTGTTTATTCTGCAACTCCGGAGCGGCGTAGCGGGCAGAGTGTACGCCTGGGGCGCCGTTCAGCGCATCGATCTCCAATCCGGAGTCGTCCGCGACAACGATTTCACGCGGAACATAGCGGCTGTAGGCTTCCGCCTTCTTGCGCGCGTTGGCCTCGAAGGTGAGACCGTCCTCGACGACGGCGGGCAGGGAAGATAAGTCAGGAATGCCGGAAATTTCGACTCCGAGACGCGCCGCGGCTCCGGCGAAATCCCGCAGCTTGCCGGCATTCGAAGTCGCAATCAAAATTCTTCTCATAAAGTGGACTTGTCATCCCTCGCATCGCTCGGGATGACATCCTTTTGGTAGATGACAATTAGTGGATGACTATAGATGACAATAATTGTAAAGGCGTATCCGCAATACTATCGTCAGTCGGATGCACGTGGCGCTGACGGTTCTCGAAGTAACACGATGATCAGCAACAGCGCCAGTAACGAAATCCATGGACTGAGCTTTCGATCCCACGTGCGAACAAAGGTGATCTGAACGCGGTTCGCTCCAGCCGCGACGGGAACCAGCATTTGCCCCGTGCCCTCGAGCGTGCCGGCCTGCACCGGCTGGCCGTTCACATCAACCTTCCACGCCGGATAGTTAAACAAACGCAAGGCGAGGTTGTCAGGAGCCGACATTTCAGCCGTGAACTCTTTGCGCTGCGCGCTCCAGTCAGAAACCCGGATGGAGGCGTGGGCCGTGCCTTCGACGGTTACGCGGCGAGCATCTTTGTCCACGTCGATGGGCGGGTGGGTTCCGATGGGCGTGTATTCATCGACTCCCTCGTAACCTGCGCCGCTGGCCATAAAATCCTGCATTTCGCGCAGGTCGGCGGGATGGTCCCACCAGGGCGCCTGAAAATGCAGCCACACAAAAGCCAGCACGCATAGCATTGCTACGTATACCGCCGCGCGCGCCGCCCACCTTCGCCAACCCAGAGTGGTAAGCAGCGTGAACGGAACTCCCAGGCACAATAACAGCCGCCAGGGAAATTGCACGAACTGCAGCTTGGGAAGGATGGTCCACAGCGGACCGGTAATCGAGAGCATCAACAGAGCGCAAACTGCGGCCCAGGTCACGAGTAGATACCACAGTTCGCGCCGCCGCGTGCGCCAACTCCGGGCGGCCCAGGCAGCGACGAGAGTCAGCAGGATCTCGGCGACTGCGACGGTGGAAACGAGGTGGTCGAAAGCGTCATGATCCGGGTCGGCGGTATGGGCGAAGAGAAAGCTATCCACCGGACGCACACCCGGGGAGACGGCTTCGGCAATGTTGACCCACTTCTGTTCGTAGATGGCGGGTAACAAATAGAATGCGGCCAAGGCCACGCCCAGCACGACGGCTAGGATTCCCGTGATCAGAACGCGTGGCGAACGCCGAACACAGGCGTAGACCACGACCAACAAGGCAAGGGAATAATGGATCATCACCGCTGCAGGCGCATTCATCAACCAGGACGATGCCAACACGAGCGCCAGAAAAACGGTCACGCGCCGGCCGTTTTCTTCGATCCGCAACACGAGCATTAACAATAAGGGAAGCAAAGAACTGGCCAGCAGTTCGGCAAAGGCGCTTCGCCAATAGACGATGACAAGGTGATAAGGATTGACCGCATAGAGCACCGCAGCGAAGGCGGCATCGCGCCGTTCAAGCCATTGCCGCGACAGCAGGAACATGGATACTCCTGCCGCCACAAGAGTCAGGAAAATATAAATGCCGGGCACCACGGTCCATGGAAAGATGGCGCGGAGAACGGCTCCGAGAGTCCAGGATGCGGGAGGATAAAAAACAAAACGCGGCTCACCATATCCGAACTGCGCCAGCGCCGCCCAGCGTGGGTAGAGGATGCCCTGTTTCCACTGCCCGAAAACTTCCAGCCACGAATACAAGTGGAATTCGAAATCATGACCGGAGGGAAAACCGGTAAAGAAGAACGGGATTTCAACCGCGAATGCCGCCGCCGCGATCGCGAGCAATGGCGTCCATCGCAAACTGGCGGGCCGATGCGCGATCGTGCCCGGTTGGTGCGAGCGATTTCCTGGCCCGGATTTTGTGCTTGCCCCCAGCTTTGGTCTGTCCGATTTAATCCAGATTTAACATTCCTGAAACGACTGCGAAATAACGAAGAACTACTGTACTCGCAACGGGGTGGATCAAACCACGGAGAGTTGAGGAGCCGGGCCTAGACGGGGTCCGGGCTCTTCGGCCTCCGAAGATGTCCGCCCTTAAGCCTCTCGCCACCTCGCAACTGCCACCTTCCCCGGTTTTCCTTTGCACCTTTCCAAAGCCCTGCCAGCACGCCAACCGCGAGAGGCGTTTTCTCGACTAGTTTAAGGGATTGAGACCGATGGTGGTGGATCGAGCTAGAGACCGGAAGGTGTTCACAATTTCTGATGGTTGATTTTTGATTGCTGATCGGAAAAGCACGCACGGAGGTTCTGCAATCAACAATCAGAAATCAACAGTCAGCAATCACATCTACGTCGCGACAGCTTCACCAGACCGTTGACGGCGAAGCTCGGCCATAAAGTCATCTTCCTGAAGCGTGGATCCCTGGCGAAGCAGTTCGAGCAAAGAATCTTCCAGATGCTCGCTCTTGGCAGCTTCGTCACCAGCATCTGTCGATGGGCCGAATTGACTTAAGTCTGCCTTCAGCGCGCGTGGAGAGACACTCAGCTGCGGCGTAGTTGCAGGCTTGCTCTGCAGGAAGCCAATCAACTGTTCGACGTGGGCTCGCTGTTCCGCGGTTCGGGAAGGGAACTCCACTCCCATGCCGCGGCCGGGATGAGTGACCCGCACGATTCCTTCGGTGTGTACGGCCATCTCTTCCGTTTTCAAGCAAAGCTCAACTAATGCGCGCTCCGGAAAAGGCGAGTCGGTTTCGACGTAGCATCCGCCGAGACTGAGATCGGTGAGCTTGCAGTGAGGAACCATCTCTTCGGGTGGAGTGCCAAGGCTGGTCGCTGCAGCCTGCAGCCAGACCTGTAGCCGGCTCTTTATCGTGTCGTCCAAGTCGATAAAGTGAACCCCGGTCTGCCCGTTGGGATTCGCCCAGGCGACCTGGCCATAGCCGTCAAGTTCGGTTCCGTTTGGCAATTGAAACTTAACTTGGAGCATAGCCCCTGCAGTCTGGGGTTCGGCGGTAAGAACGTCCATGCCGGTCTCGCTGAGATCGAGAAGAATTCCCTCTGTTTTGCGATTGTCGGGCTGAGTAATCTCAACCGCAGCCTGGACCGGAACCCGGTAGGCACGCCGGCGTTCACGCCGCAGGAGTGCGGTCAGGGCTCGCAGGCCGGCCCTGGCACTATCCTCGGTGACCGGTTTGTAGAGCACGAAATGCGCGCCAAGCGTGAGGAGATTGCGGGCCTTCGTCTTATCCGCGATCAGAGCGACGGTCACTGGCGGATTTTCGGGATTCAGCCGCCGAGCCTCTTCGACTATTTCCGAAGCAGACTCCGGCTCATCGAAATCAACGATAATCGCGTCGAACTTTTGCTGCTGAAGATGGCTAACCGCGCTCGCGAGATCGCTGAAACGCTCCATCGCGATGCCGCAGGCCGGGAGCACCCGGCCCAGGACATCGGAAACGGAATCGTCAGTAGAAACCAGCAACGCCAGAAGGGTCATAACTTGAGTCCCCGCCCGAACCGAGGTGGCGATATTATGGCCAGCGAGGCGCCGTTGGCCGCGCTCCTTTGGAAGGCGCAGCGTTGGAGCCCGCTTTCGCGGCCATTGCGTCCGAATGGGTCGACGGCTCGTCAACTTCCATCAAGACTGCGTTATCTTCGTCATCGTTTTCAGCCAGCAAGGGAGCAACCTCGCGCAGTTTCTCCGCCGCCTGCTGAAGCATTTCGATCTGCTTTCCCAGTTGGGCGTACTTGGTCTGCTTCTGCCGCAACACCTCATGGATATCCTTCATACGTCCCCCTGTAGCGAATGTAAGGAGGGTCCGCGGTAGCGTCAACGGTAATCCCCCTTTGCGGGTTACCGGGGTAATTTGCGGAGTTGCTGGAAAGGTAAGAGTCGGGCGAAAATGCAGAAGCCCTGCGCGCTGGCAGGGCTTCTGTGAAGCAGATTATAAGGATCGAACTCAGGTTCGGAACTTATGCTGAAGGAGTCCGGCTAAGCCGACGAGCCCAGTTCCTAACAGCGCCAAGGTGCCTGGCTCAGGAACAGTACCAACTAAGGTATTGCCGCTGCCGAAGGTCGCGGTTCCCCACCATCCGTTCTTTCCAGTGAAGAAGAAATTCTGCGAAGTTCCGCCGCTGTAGGTCTGCCCGTTGAACCAGGTGCCGCTGATGCCGCCAGCGATCACCCACTCGTTCTGAGACGCGTTTACAAGCGTGATGGTAACTGGACCGGTGAACTTGCCGGAGAAGATGATTCCGTTCGGAAGGCCGCTGGTGCCGTTCCCTGTGATGGTGAAGCTGCCACCACCCTGAAATGTGGAGACGTTTCCGGTCGTCGAAATGAATGCGCCGGTTGAAAAGCTCAAAGTACCCAGGTTCGATCCGGTAATCTGGCCGCCCCCGCCAAAACCTGTGACAGAAATGACCTCTGATCCAGTAAGTGTCAGGCCTGAGTTGCAGCCCTTGAGAGTGCCTCCGCTGCTGCTGAAATCCACTTGGTCCGCAAACGCCGCCATGGGCAATGCCAAGGCCAGTAGAGTGAATAACAACATCCGCTTCATAATCGCTTCCTCCTGGTACGCGCTGGGAGAACTATTTATCTACTTATCTACAACTCCTTGGGGGGGTTTAAGCCCCCAGCTTTGGCCAGAGAGAGAAATTCAACGTCATTTGCTGCACCTAAGAGACCAAATCTAAAATCAATTCAACCTACTGATTATATAGATATTTATGTCGTAACAATTCAACACGGACCATGCAAATGTTGCAAAGGGATGCACACTTGTTCGTGCTTGTTGCATACGCCGGAACTTCGAGAGCCTAACCCAGCCCGGTGAATTCCTCTCCAATCCCGCCCTTCGAACCACATGGTTTCCCTTAGCCTCATCGTGCCACTTCCATGGCACAAAAGTGTCATTCACAGCCGCCCGGACTGGGGGTAGGGTAGCTGATGAGCAGTTCTGGGGGAGGGCTGTTCGGGCGCCCCGAAACTCGAAAGGGTTTCGGGGCGTTCTTAATTTTTGGGCGCATTCTCTGATTTGATCAGGCGCTTGCATTCCGCCGAAATCTCCGGATAATTTCCCTGGGCCGACCTCGTTATTCCTATCAAACCTTATTTCTATCAAACTGTCGCGTTCGGCCCGATCAGTTCTCGAAGCCGGTGAGAAAGATTCGCAGCTAATGATCGGTAAAAGCGTGACGCAAGGTGGGGGAAGATCTCGAACAGGCCCTCGAGAGTAGAGCGATCCAGCTGGTAAGCTTCCACGTCTCCCTGCGCAACCACATTTACGCTCGCCGGTGCGTCCTCGAGGAACGACATCTCACCGCAAATTTCTCCGGGACCAATCTCAGGATACGGTGGCGTGGTTCGAATCTGCACTCGCGCCGTTCCGCTGAGCAGCAGAAATACTCCATTCGTTTTCTTGCCCTTATTCACGATGGTTTGCCCCTTGCTGAAGCGAACGCGGGCGGCCTTGTCGGCCACCAGGGTCCAGTCATTCGGGGTGAGGTAGAGCAATCCGTGTTTGGAGGATGACAGGACCGATAGGTCCTGATTGATACTCTTGGCCATGTATCCTTACAACTCGATTCCTGAAGACTTCCCGCAAATCTCAGGGGCAAGTAACAACAGGGTGAATCAAGCCTATCAGAAAAAACATTCCGTGAATCGCATCAGAATCCGGCTCGATACGGAGTACCTCGGAATCTCTGCGGAATCCTTGGCAGAACGATTGCTTCGCACCATTGCTTCGCAGCATCCGAGCCTGAAATGTGAAGTTCAGAGTGACGAAGTGAGGCTGTTGGGCCGGGATTTACAGGTTCGGAAGCTTTTGAGCTGCCGCTGCTGTTTGTGCGGGCGAGAGTTTATGGTTCTACCTGAAATGCTTGGTTACTGTTGAGAACGCCGCCCGGCGTCGTCACCGAAACTACGCCGGTCGTCGCGCCGCTCGGAACCGTAGCCGTTAAATAGGTATCGGATACCACGTTGAAGGTCGCCGCGGTTCCGTTGAAGGAGACAGCGGTCGTTCCGGTAAACCCCTGGCCAAGAATCTCGGCCGTCTCACCAACTGTTCCAATACCGGGGAGCAAGCGGACAAAGGGCGTAAGCCCTAGATTAAAGCTGTAAACAACACCTAGATTATCGGTTCCTCCCAGCTCCGTCAGACCGTAAATGCTGCCGTTCGTGTGTTGTGTGGGAGTAGATCGTGGGAATGAGCCGCCCGTGTCAATAAAACTATAAAGCGTGGAATAGGCACCATCCGGGGCGAACAGGAAGAGAGTCCCGTAGACACCCCCCTTGCCGTTCGCGCTAACGACGTCGTAGAAATTCCCGTTAGCGGTCTCGACAAGACCCGCTATTGGAACATACATTCTGTCGAAATTATGCAGTATTGTAATCGCGCCAAATGGCGTTAACTTGAATAGAACACCAAATCCAGTGGCCCCACCTGTGCTTGCGGTCCCGTAGAAATTACCATCGCTTAGCTGAATCAACGGCGCGAATGGCGCCGAGCCGTGCGTAATGTCGAAGTTGTAAATCGTCGTCGCGGTTCCGTTTGGCATCAGTTTAAACACTGTGCCGTAGCCGGGATCGCCTCCGCCGACCGTCGTGCCGTAGAAGTTCGCATCCGCGGCCTGAAGGAGCGGAGCGACAGATGCGCCTCCGGGGACCGTGCCTAGCAAAACAAATTTCCCTGTCAGCGTGATCTTGTAGGAAGTGCCGGTACCAGTCGTACCGTAGAAATTTCCGTCGGTGGCCTGAATAGGCGGAGTAAAGGGGAGCCGCCGTCCGCACCGCCGGTAAACGCATAAAGAGTGGTCAAGTCGCCGGTCGGCGTGATCTTAAAAACCGTCCCTGAGTGATTGGCTCCTCCCATGGCCGTTGTGCCATAGAAATCACCATCTCTACCGAGCGTCAGTCCACTTTGAGGGTGGGCTCCATCGGAACCGACAAAGTCGTGCATCACCCTAGGAATGCCGCCTGGGGTCACTCGAAACACGACGCCCAAGCCGCGCGGGCCCCCGTCTAGAGTTGTTCCGTAGAGGTCACCGTCCCTCCCTTGGGCTAGGAGTTGAGGGTATGACGGAGTTGCGCCGTGCGTGCCGTCAAAGTTGTACAGGTCCGTATAGGTTTGCGCATGCGACACCGATATCGCGGCCGCAAAGAAACCCGCGATACACGCGGCGTGAAACTTGCCAGGCCTATTGGTCGTCACTTGATCACCTCGGGTGCGGATTGTCGGCCCGAAACCCCGATCAGTCGCGGCATTCGGCGCGGGCAGCCTATTGTCCTCCAACCCGAACGAGAGGTCAATGGAGCGGTCTAGCGCAATCGCGGGGAGAAGTCGGTTAGGGCCATGTAGGTGGAGTCGACCTTTTCCACGAGTTTGCCGTTGGCCTCGGACTTCTCTTTGACATTCTTCCACTCCGGGTCGTCCTGGAACGATTTCCAGTTGGCGGCTGCCGCTTCGCGGCTCGGATGCCGAAGAATGTAGATCAGGGTGTTGCTTTTCTCTGGCTCATCGAGAGGCGTCCAATAAGCGACGCTCTTTATTCCGTGGCGGTCAAAGATTTTGATGGTGTGTTCGCGGAAGCGCGCCAGCAGGTCGCTCAATTTTCCCGGAGCTGCATGATAGACACGAAGCTCGTAGGCGCCAGCCTCGCCCTTGTCGCTGTCTTGCTGAGCCGCGGCCCAAAGTGCTGCGGGAAACAATGTCGCCGCAGGAAGCGCCTGGAGTAATGTTCGTCTTTTCACGGCAGAAATTCTAGCAGAACCCGGGTTCGATGAACGCGCTAACGAGGGCTATCGAATTACTTCTGAGCCAATGAGCGTTACGATCTTACGTCGGCAACCAGAACGTGCGGCCAACCTCGGGCCAAGCGAAAAAAGTGCAGAGCCTACTTTGAAGGTGGCTTCGGAAATCCTGCGATTTCCTCAGCCAGTGCAGCCTGCGGATCGTGGAGCGCGAACTGGCGTTCTTTCGTGAGCTCGTTCGACTCTACATTAGGCTTAGCATCTGTGAGTGCCAGCTTGTAGGCCGCGACCAATGCGTCGCCGACGCTCGTGACAACGTCGGGTTCAACGCCCAATCCTTCCCAGTTGGTGTGGGTGATTGGGCTCCGCGTCTGACCATTGGGAATTAACGCGGAGAAACTATAGCCCAATGCGATCTCACCCGTACTTGAATTTGCGTCCCCGGCAGTGCGCTCACCGATGATGGTGGCGCGATGCGTGTTCTTCAAATCATAAGCACACAGCTCGGCGGCAGAATGAGTTCGACGGCTGGTCAGCACAAATACGGGTTTGCCGACATAGCGCGGCCCAGCGACGTAGGGCATGGTCCACTTTTGCCGCTCCACGGGTTGACCATTCTTGCGTTCCACAATCGATGACAGCTGAATCGGTTCCTCGAAAAAATAGCTCAGCAATGCCGTAGCGTCTCACCGCTGCCCCCGCCATTGCGGCGCAAATCCAAAATGAGCGCGTCGGTGCCGCTGACCAGTTGCAGGCCTGCGGCAAGTGCTGTCCCGGCATCGGGATCGGGCGAGAAATACGCCAAATCGACATAACCAATGTTTCCCGGCAAACGTCGGCTGCTCCGAATGCCGTGCCCATTCGCCAGATCAAAAACATGCGCGTGCTCTTTCTCCGCGGGAGTGGGTTCTTTTTGTACGCCCAGTTCTTCGCCGAATGCGACTTCAAGATGATGGTCGTGCCCTACGGCTCGCATGTCTTCCGTCAGTTTCGCCGCTAGGGCACCTGGGTCAGTTAGAGAACGATAGTCGGATTGATGGGCGCGGATCTGGCTCTGCAGGTTCTTCGCGATTTCTGGAAACACGTAATCTCCGAGACCGGTTAATAGATGCTCCACGATCTCGTCAACCTGTTGCGGACTAATCGAAGCGCGACGCTGCTCCGCTCGGCAGTGCAGCGCCGAAAGCAAAATCAAAACGCAAGTGCAGAGTCTAGTCATGTGTGTTCCTGCCCGTAAATATACTTCTCTCCTAATTCAGGCGGATTCAAACGCCCTGCGATTAGCTTTAAAGTGTGATGGCGATCCGGCATTATCGAACTGGCTCGATCTTTCACGCGACGCGGACAACCTCTGAAGGTGCGCGTTTGGCAAGGAAAAGGGCAACATGTTCCGGGCGGAAGCCTACGCCAACGATCCGGGCTGGAAACCTGCGGAGATACGGGAACCACTGAAGCAGTTTCAACGGCCACGGAAGGCTGAGGGGTCCGGTGCCTGCTAAAACGCGCCGGATGATCCGGTTTTGAATTGTGAGCTGCAACCGTTGTGTGGCGACGGTCGGGAAGTTACGTCGCTTCTGGACAGCCTCCAGATCCTCGGCCGAGGGGGTTCCGGCACGCAGTTTTGGGCCCAGGATATTTGCCGTTGCGACCGCGTCCTGAATGGCCAGATTGATGCCAACTCCTCCGATCGGCGACATCGCGTGCGCGGCATCACCGATACAGATGAGCCCCGGCCGGGACCACTTCTTAAGGCGATCAACTTTCACAGTCAAAAGACTGACCTGGTTCCAATCGTGCAGTTCCTGGACCCGATCACGCAGGAACGGTTCCATTCCGGCGATTTCGCGCTGAAAAGCGGGCAGCCCGCGCTGCCGCACTTCCTCTGCCGCATCCTTGGGGATCACAAAGGCAGCTTGCCAATAAGACTCGCGATTGATGAGCACGAGCATTTTGCCGCGCTCGGCGTGCCCGAAGGTCTGAGCAGGATCGCTCTCTCGGCGGCTTAAACACATCCACATCACATCCATCGGCGCGCCCATGTCTCTAACGTCCATCTTGGCGCGCTGCCGGACTATGGAATGGCGGCCATCGGCGCCGACCGTGAGATCCGCTCGGACATCCATTTCGCCCTGCTTCGTCTTGGCACGCAAACCAACCACCACGCCATTTTCTTCGATAAGGTCGGTCGCCTCCGCCTCTGTGATCAATTGGAAGTTCGAATACCCGCGAGCCTGCTCGACAATAAAATTGAGGAAATCCCACTGCGGCATGAGAGCCATGAACTTGCAATGCGTGGGCAAATGAGTGAAGTCGCCCAACGTAACCGCTTGCTGGCCGACCCGCGCCGAGATGGCGGTTAATTGCTCGTGAGGGCGTTTGAGAAATTCGTCGAGCATTCCCAGCTCGTGAATCAGATCGAGAGTGGAGGGATGAATCGTGTCGCCGCGGAAATCGCGAAGAAAGTCTTTGTGTTTTTCAAGGACGACCACATCGACGCCGCCGCGGGCGAGAAGGAAGCCAAGCATCAGTCCGGCAGGCCCGCCACCAGCAATGCAACAGCGAGTGCGAATTGCTTCCGTCATTTCGTTAGTCAGATGCCCGCTCGGCTTCCCAGAGTTGGTGCGAGGGCGTAAAATGCGGTCGAATTGCCGGGCTGCGAACCTGAGTCTGTGTCCTCGAAGGAGAATCCTACTCTATGCGAAAGCTTGCGAGAACTCGAAAAACCGGCTCGGCACGAACCACCGCCTCTGCGAATCAACTAAAAAAACGCGCGCTCATTCTCGCGGCAATATTTCTGTTTGTCCCGGCAAGCCTCGGTCACGCATTCGCTCAGGCCACAATTCCCGATACGCCGGCCGGCAACGTCTTGCACGCATGGCTCGATGCCTTCAACAGCGGCGACCGGGCGAAGATTGAGGCATATATCAAGACCTTCGACCCGAAGGAATCCGCCGACTTCATGTTGTCATTCCGCGGCCAGACCGGCGGATTCGACTTGCTCGCGATCGAGAGCAGCGAACCCAAGTTGATCAAGTTCCGCGTAAAAGAGAAGACCAGTCCAACGGTCGCCATCGGAAGTATTCAACTCAACGATGCTCAACCGGCAACGGTCGAGAACTTCGGCATACGCGCGATTCCTCCCGGCGCGGTGGTGGAAAATGTAAAACTGGATTCTACGGCCCGGCAGCACGTGCTCGACGGGGTAGAGTCCAATTTAAAAGAGTCCTACGTCTATCCGGAAACTGCGAAGAAGATGAACGACGATCTCCAGGATCGCCAGAAGCGGGGGGAATTTGATGCCGTCACAGATGGCGACGTCTTCGCCGCACTGCTCACCAAGGATCTGCAGGCGGTCAGCCACGACAAGCATCTGCGTGTGAATTACAGCCCTTACAAGCTTCCGCCCGACAACAAGAATGGTGAGCCCAGCCCTGAGGAAAAGGAACGTCACCGGAAGGAAATGGAGCGCAGCAACTGCGGCTTCGTGAAAGCCGAGATTCTGACGGGCAACATCGGTTACTTGAAATTCAACTTCTTCGCCAACCCTGAGTTCTGCGGCGCGACCGCCATTGCCGTCATGAACTTCCTCTCCCACGTCGACGCCATCATCTTCGATCTTCGCGACAACGGCGGAGGCGATCCCAAGATGATCGCCCTGATCTCAACCTATCTTTTCAATAAGCCCACTCATCTGAACGACCTCTACAACCGCAAAGACGACGAAACCACACAATACTGGACCTTGCCTTACGTTCCAGGCAACCGATTGCCCGACGCGCCCGCTTTCGTGCTGACATCGAAAATGACCTTCTCTGGTGCGGAGGAATTCAGTTACAACTTGAAGAACCTCAAGCGCGCGACCCTTGTCGGCGAAACCACCGGGGGCGGCGCGCATCCGGTGTCCGGCCATCGCATCGACGACCACTTCACGATCGGCGTCCCATTCGCCCGTGCCGTCAACCCAGTGTCGAAGACGAATTGGGAAGGCACGGGTGTTACGCCTGATGTTCCCGTTAATAGTTCCGAGGCCCTCGATGTAGCAGAGAAGTTGGCGACTGAAAAAAATCAGTCGAAGTGACGGCGACGGATTCATAGGATGGTTCGCCTGAGAGATTCGAACTCCCGACCTTCTAGTTCGTAGCTAGACGCTCTATCCGGCTGAGCTACGGGCGCAAAGAAGGGTTTGGCGGGGAAGCAACTCAGAGCCGTCGATAGATGCAATCCGCGATCTATCGCCTGAGACCATTGCCTGGCAGTTGGCGGCTCGGATTACTCTGACTTATGGAGCGCACGCGCCATAGTCTCGGCCAACGTGATCCACTTGAAAGGCGCGCCCGGACGTTCCCTTGATCTTATGACCGCGCAACGACAATCGTTCGCCAGCCCTCACCTCACTCGATGGATTCACCAACTCGTAGCTGTTGCCATCCTTTGCAGTCAAACTGAGGCCATTGTCGGTCTGCCGGACACAGCCTGTGAGTGAGGTGTGGCCACGATGTATCAGGTAAATGCCAACGCCGACCGCCGTTCCAACGCCAACGGCCACGCCAACGATTGCAGCTTCACAGCCGCCACAAATCGACTTTGCTGCTGCAGGCCGGGAGAACGGTAATAGAACCAATGCCATGGAGCACAAAATGCAAGTGCGGAAGCTTGGTCTCTTCAATGGCGCGACCTTCTAAACCGAATTTTTGTTTTGATGGAACAACGGCCCCAAGTGTATACCCACCCAGGAACCAAGCTAGAGTTCGCGAGGCTGCAATAGCTCTTCTCTAATTTTCAGCATCAAGGTGCATAACGAGTAAAGACGAGGTCGGTCGCTTTAGTCTTCTCGTGGCACGGGAAGCAGCTTTTCATAAACGCCGCGTCGCCAGCTTTGCCGTCCGCGAAGTGACCGAATCCCCAGCCGCCGGTTGCGGCGTACTTGGTCGAGTCCTTCACCATAAACTGAATGTTCGTGGGTGCCCCGGGAACGAAAGATTGAGCCTGGCCAAAGACTTTATTGTTTTCATCCGACGGGACGTTACGGTAGTGCAGAGCGGCAATGATCGTGCCATCCGGGTACGGGAGTTTGCCTTCACGGAAGGCGTTGAACGCTACATCGTTGCCCAGCACGGCACCTAAACTGTTGAGGTTGCCCGCTTCATGGGCCGAGGAAATCCACTTCCAGTCGCGATATCCGTGAGGCATTTCGGTAACGTAAGGCGCGGATTGCCCATCCGCGTGTCCCGGTGCAGGGGCAATGAGGACGACAATGCCGGCTATGGTTGCAACTGCAACCAAAAAGAATGTGAGGTGTTTCATAAGGGTTCCTCTTTCTAACATGCTTGGGCAAGTTGAAATAAGCAGCTGTAACAAGTTCGCCCGAAGGCTGAAGTCGATGACTTTTCGAATCGCAGGCCTAAGGGGGAACTTACGGGCAAGAATAATACACGAGAGCCCGCTTTGCCGACATACAGTTTTTGGGTCTTGAGGCGCTTCGCGGGCGTGAGCGAAGCGAGAGGTTGCGGCAGAACCCTGAGCCGTATTTTGGCGAAGCTGAGGAAGGAGCCGAGTGTAGGGATGGTGCGCCCTGAGAGATTCGAACTCCCGACCTTCTGGTTCGTAGCCAGACGCTCTATCCAGCTGAGCTAAGGGCGCAAATTCTGGTTGGCAGGAGAACTCGCTCGTAAATTATAACGGAAGTCGCTTGCCGCTGGGAATCGACGAGCGTAAAACGGTGGGCGTCATCCCGAAATGCGGCGTACTTCAGCCGCGTGAGACTGCTCTGGCTCGCCGAAGGGGATCTCCCCGGAATTCAGCCTATGGGAGATCCTTCGCTCCGCCTGACAAACGGTTACACTCAGGACGACACCCCGGTAATTTTCGCCACCGCCTGAGAGTTTTCAACAAGTTTCGGCCTGATTGTTGCCTTCATCAGCCGAAGTAAATCTTTCCAGCCGCAGAGCATTTCCTACAAAGTGAAAAGTGTCTGCCGCGTGTGTTTTGTGGGCCTTACGGATGGCAAGCCATGTGCTCTAGTAAGGGCAGACGAAGTGGCGCGCAACGGGGCGCTCCAAGGACGACTTCGGCCAGAGGTTTTCTTGGACGCCCCTTGCATTAACCCGCTCTTGAGTTAAGCAGCGAATCCCCCATCCGAAAGACAAGCCCTCCCCCAGCGCTTGCTCTAGTTAAAACGCCCCCGGTCGGTCGTCGCAAGCCGACTCCAGTTCCAGCAACCCAACTTCTAAACCAACGCAATCTGTCCCCGCACATCCACGCCAGCCTGCCGCAGGAGCTTGGCAATCGCGTCGGCCTTCAGACGCGAAGCGTCGAACTCCACCCGCACCGTGCGCTCGCGCTCGTTAAACTGCACTCGCCGGACTCCATAGACCTCGCGCATACCGTCGATGGCCCTTAACTCAGTTTCGCTGGGCGTGGCACCGTAACGAAAAAGAACATCCAGATAAGTCATTGGAATAATCCTTTGCTTTCTTAGGAATTCGACGTCAGGCTTATGCCCGCCTGAATCCAATATAAAGCATCGTCCATCGAACAAACAGAGAAGAGGCTGGCCCTTGGTTTGTCAGCACCAGGTTTATCAGCACCTAGGTCAAAAGGAGTAAAGTTTTTCTTTATTCCGGCGAACCAAGCCGGCGCGCCGCTCCGCATGTCCACAAAACCGTCCAACCAAGCCGCGACCGCCGAACGCGACCCAGTCTGCGGGATGAGTGTTAATCCGGCCACCGCGAAACATATCCACTCTCACGGCGGAACGAATTATTACTTCTGCTGCGCTCCGTGCGTAGAAAAATTCAAAGCAGACCCTGCAAAATACCTGAACGAAACACCATCGCCGGGCTCATCCGGCCTGATCATGCCCGGACCTGTCATGCCAGGTGCCGCCGTGAGCCCAGCCTATGTCTGCCCCATGTGCCCGGAGGTGCGTGAGACGAAACCGGGCGCGTGCCCCTCGTGCGGGATGGCGCTTGAAGCGGACATTCCCGTGCCTTCCGCCCGCACAGAGTACACCTGCCCGATGCATCCGGAAATCGTGCGACCGCAACCCGGCTCATGTCCCATCTGCGGCATGGCCCTCGAACCGCGCACCGTTACCGCAACTACCGAAGAGAATCCCGAACTACGCGACATGACGCGCCGCTTCTGGGTCAGCCTGGTTCTCAGCGCGCCGCTGCTCGTAATGGCGATGGCGCCCATGATTTGGCACGGCCTGAAATTCAGCTTCGACCTTGACATATACGGCCTGCTCATAAGCCTGCCGAGGCTCGAGTTCCTGCTAGCTACGCCAGTAGTGCTCTGGGGCGGATGGCCGTTCTTCCAGCGCTTCTGGACTTCGCTTATCAACCGTAGCCCCAACATGTTTACGCTGATCGGCATGGGCACAGGTGTGGCTTACGGATACAGCGTTCTCGCCACGGTTGCGCCGCAGATTTTTCCGCAGTCGTTGCGCGGCATGGGCGGTTATCCCGATGTCTACTTCGAGGCCGCAGCCGCCATCACCACTCTCGTCCTGCTCGGCCAGGTAATGGAGTTGCGCGCCCGCAGCCGCACCAGCGCAGCCATTCGCGCCCTGCTCGATCTCAGCCCCCAGACCGCGCACCTGCTCAGCTCCGCCGGCAATAATAACGACGGTAATAATAACGATGAAGAAAAAGACATCCCGCTCGAACAAGTGAAGCCAAGAGACCGCCTGCGCGTTCGCCCCGGAGAAAAAATCCCGGTCGATGGCGTGATGCTCGAAGGTCAAAGTTCGATCGACGAATCGATGATCACCGGCGAATCGATGCCGGTCGAGAAATCTCCTGGCGGCAAAGTTATCGGCGCTACCATCAACGGTACGGGCTCATTCGTCATGCGCGCCGAGCGCGTGGGCAGCGAAACCCTGCTTGCGCGCATCGTGCAACTTGTCGGACAAGCGCAGCGCAGCCGTGCTCCCATCCAGCGCCTCGCCGACCGTGTCGCCAAATGGTTTGTGCCGATTGTCATCGCGGTCGCGGCCATTACGTTTGTTGCGTGGTTTCTATTCGGTCCGCAACCGCGTCTGGCGCACGCGCTGGTGAATGCCGTAGCCGTGCTCATCATCGCTTGCCCTTGTGCGCTCGGTCTCGCCACTCCGATGGCAATCATGGTGGGCGTGGGCCGTGGCGCTCGCGCAGGAGTGCTCATCAAAAATGCCGAGGCTCTGGAGGTCCTGGAAAAAGTCGACACGCTCGTAGTCGACAAAACCGGAACGCTCACCGAAGGCAAGCCGCGCCTCATAACCTACTCGCAAGCGCTGCGCGATAATCCCGAACTCTTTCGCCTCGCCGCCAGCCTCGAGCGCGCCAGCGAACATCCCCTGGGATCGGCGATTGTCGAGGCCGCCGCAAAATATGGAATTCCTCTTTCTCCGGCGAGTGAATTCGCATCCGTCACCGGCAAAGGCATCTCCGGTGTCGTCGACAAACGCAAGGTAGCAATCGGCAACGCCACCTTCATGGCGGATATTGGCGTCTTCGAAAAAGATAAGCGGGTCGCGGTAGAAGACATCCCACCGGACGGCACAGTTCTGTATATCGCCATCGACGGCGAATATGTCGGAAATTTTGTTGTCGCCGATAAACTGAAAGCCTCCACAGCAGATGCCATCCGCGATCTCAAAGCGCAGGGCCTTCGCATTGTCATGCTCACCGGCGACAGTCGCTCCGTGGCCAACACCATCGCCAGGAAACTCGGCATCGATGAGTTTGAAGCCGATGTGTTGCCCGAAAGAAAATTGCAAATCATTCGCAAATTTCAAGGGCAGGGAAGAGTTGTTGCGATGGCCGGCGACGGCATCAACGATGCTCCAGCGCTCGCGCAAGCTGACGTCGGAATCGCCATGGGCACAGGCACCGACGTCGCGATGGAGAGCGGCGGCATCACGCTGGTAAAAGGAGATCTGACAGGAATTCTGCGCGCGCGGAAATTGAGCCAGGCCACGCTGCGCAACATCCGGCAGAACTTGTTCTTTGCCTTCGTTTACAACGCCATCGGAGTGCCGCTCGCGGCCGGAATTTTGTATCCGTTCTTTGGCGTTCTGCTCAGCCCCATCTTCGCCGCTGCCGCCATGAGCTTCAGCTCTGTTTCGGTGATCACGAATGCACTGCGTCTGCGGAATGTAAAACTATAGCTGATTCGTAATGCTGGGCAATTGTTGATTGATTATTTTTGATTGTTGATTGAAGAGCACTCAAACAAAAATCACAATCGGCAGCGATCAGAAATCATAAATCAGCAATCGCTCCCTACAGCTTGCCCAAATACTCAATCACGTCCGGCTCCGTCCAATCCACCGCGCCGATGAACTTGCGCCGCATGATCCCGTTGCGGTCGATGATGTAGGTCTCGGGAAACTTGAACGTTCCGTAGAGTGCGTTACTCTTGCCATCGCCGTCGCGAACCGAGAGCAGGTTTACGTTGTGATCTTTTATGAAATGTTGATAACTGCCTTCGTCAACATCCACGCTCACAGCCAGAACGGTCACTCCCTTGGCCTTCATGCGCTCTTGCATCTGCACCAGTGAGGGCATCTCCTCAATGCAGGGCGGACACCAGGTCGCCCAGAAGTTCAACACTACGACCTGGCCTTTGAGTTGGCTCAGCGCAACGGTGCGGTCGGCATTGTGCACGGTGAAATCCGGAGCCGCCGTGCCGATCCGCGGCGGCCGAGAGCCACTGTAGCATCCGGGCAATGCAAGCAACAATAAACCAATAAAGAAGCCAGGGAAACGAACGATGCGTCGCACCCCGCTATAATAATGGATTCAACGTAGGGTGACGAAGGAAACCATCCACCTAGCAAGACTAGCCTCATCGGCGAGGCAATCGACTATTTCTCATGCACTTCCGCTTCCTCACATCGACCCCGCTGGATATCCTTCGCGGCAGCGGCACCTTTGCCGGCATCAGCACGCTAGTAAAGTTCCTGAGGATGTCGGGCGAAACCGTAGACCTGGTCACTCCAACTTTTCGGTTTCCGATCTACACTGTGGAGCGGCTTATTTTCAATGAAAGCCTTCGCCATCGCCATCCGAATGGGAGCGCTGTCACCGTAGGCTTTGACATGGACGGTTATGCTCTCGCCGGGATCGGCCGCGGACTGCATATCGCATCGATTAAAGGCGTGATCGCCGACGAAATGCGCTTTGAAGCCGGTCTTACCGAGGCCACGATGCGCTTGCAGGCGCTCTGCGAGAAGCGCCACGTCGAGCGCGCGGACATGGTGATCGCAACCAGCCGCTACTCTGCTGAGCGAATCCAAACGCTCTATACAATCTCCACTATACCGTGCGTCGTTCCCGAACCAATTGATCTCGCCGGCTGGCATAGATTGCTCCAACTCAATCCGGCCCCACCCGCCCAAGACAAATTTATAGTACTCTCCGTTTGCCGCTTCTATCCCCGAAAACGGCTGCACGTTCTGCTTGGTGCGGCCGACCGCCTGCGGTCCAAAATACCGGGACTCGAGGTTCGTATCGTCGGCGGCGGCCCGGAAGCTTCTCGCCTTCAGTCCATCTGTCGAGAAAGGGGTTTACAAGGAATCGTAAGCTGGCTTGGAAACCTCTCCCAAGCCGAACTCGCGTGTGAATATAACCGATGCCACGTTTTTTGTCTGCCCAGCGTCCAAGAAGGGTTCGGCATCGTTTTTCTGGAAGCCATGGCCAGCGCGAAGCCGGTGGTAGCCGCGCGCGCAGGCGCGGCACCCGAAGTGGTAAAGCACGGTATTCTCGTGGAACCGGATGACGACGAGGCGTTGGCGGAAGCAATCGAACGCTTGTATGCGGACCCGCCGTTGCGTGCGACACTGAGTGCGGAGGGACTTCGCTTTGTCAAGCAGTTCGACGCCCCATTCGTTGCCAACTTGTTCTTGCAGGAAGTGGAACTCGCCGACGGCCTTCCAGCCACCGCCCGCACCGCCTAGCCTGATGTGCAGGGAGTCGGACCCATACCCCGAAAGCACCCGCACGCCGAACCCAGTAATATATTTGAAGGGTGCTCCTCACCTAACAACATGGTCTATCTCACGCGCAAAGCTGAATTCTCCGCATCGCACTATTACCACAACCCGGACTTCACTCCGGAGGAGAACCGCCGCGTTTTCGGCAAATGCAACAATCCGAACGGCCACGGCCACAACTACACGCTGGAAGTCACGGTAAAAGGCGAAGTCGATCCGCGCTCCGGCTTCGTGATCGATCTCAAACGGCTCAAAGAAGTCATGCACCGCGAAGTCCTAGACGCTATGGACCACCGCTTCCTTAATAAAGAAGTTCCCGAGTTTCTCCACCATATCCCTACAACAGAAAACATCGCCATCGCCATTTGGCAGCGTCTCGTTCCCAAGCTTGCAAAGGCGAAACTGCACCGTGTGCGGTTGTACGAAACACCCGATCTATTTGTCGATTTCTATGGAGAAGCATAAGGACTATGAACTGAAGAGATGTCGATTATAAAAATGCAGTTCAAAGGTGTACGCGTGTGGCTTGGATCGGCCTTGATTCTCGGCGGGACGTGTATGCAAACCGCCGCTCAAGAGGCCAGTCCGCCCCAGCTTCCGCAGGAGCAGATCGATGAAGTTGGGCGTACGGTGACCACCTTCATGGCGAGACATAAGATACCGGGCCTTTCAATCGCAATTGTCGCCGAAGGCGAACTCGCGTGGTCCAACGGTTATGGCGTGGCGGACGTTGAGAACTCCGTCCCCGCGAAGTCGACCACGGCTTACAGAAGCGCGTCTATAGGCAAAACCATGACCGCGACTGCCGCAATGCAACTGGCTGAGAGCGGCAAGCTTGACTTGAATGCGGATATCCGCGATTACTGCCCCGCATTTCCTTCGAAGCAATGGAAGATCACCTCACTCAACTTGTTGACACACACCAGCGGCATACGGCACTACGGGGGCCCCAAGGACCAGGAGGAGCAGAACAGTTCCGTTCATTATCAGTCTGTAGTCGAGGCGTTGACCCCCTTCAAGGACGATCCGCTGCTCTTTGAGCCAGGCACGAAGTATTTGTACAGTACATATGGCTTTGACGTGCTCGGCTGCGTTATTCAAGGTGTAGCCAAAGTCCCCTTCCTGACTTATATGAGCACGCATGTTTGGGACCCGTCCGGGATGAAAGCAACGCGAGATGATGATCCGTCGGCCATCATTCCGAATCGAGCAGCTAAGTACACACTCGTCGGTAATGAACTGCGAAACGCCCCCATGATCGACATGAGCAATCGGCTTCCTGCCGGCGGATACATCACGACGGCTGTTGACCTTGCAAGATTTGCGCAAGCTGTTCTTGGCGACCGCCTGATCAAGCGAGAAACGTTTCAGCGGATGATTGTGCCGACGAAGCTCCCATCGGGCGAATCGGTTGAATACGGATTAGGATGGGGCATGGAACTTGAGCCATGGCATGGCGATACCTACGTGTTCCACGGAGGGTCCAGCCCGGGGGAAAGCGGGTTCCTCGTTCTTATGCCGCGTCACCGCTTCGCTGTTGCCTTTCTGACGAACCTCGACGGCGTTCTCGATCGGGAATTGCTTGCCGAGGACGTCACTAGAATTGTGCTCGGTTTCGGTCCCCGAAAAGAGTGAAGGGTCGAGTGACCATAGCTATGATCATCCGGAGTTCAGGATTTGTCCGATGAAGGCTCATCTCTCCCGCCGATATCTGTTCTCTGCATCCCACCGCCTGCACAGTGAGGCAATGTCGTCAGAGGAAAACCAGCTAACTTACGGCAAATGCAACAACCCCTACGGACATGGCCACAACTATGTCATCGAAGTCACGGTCAGCGGCACGGTCGATGAAAAAACCGGGATGGTCTGCAATCTCACCGATCTGGATGGTTTTATCGAGAGGGAAGTGCTCGCCCGCTACGATCACGAGAACCTGAATACGCTGAAGGAGTTCGCCAAAGACGTGCCAACCACCGAAAATCTGTGCATCGAGATTTACGAAATAGTGAACCGCGGCTTCCGCCAGGCGCATCTTGAAAGGGTGCGGCTCGAAGAAACCATGATGAATTCGTTCGAGTACGCCGGTTAGGCAGTTCGATTTTCAAATTACAAAATTACCCGATTACACAATTGCAAGATTAGGCCAGCCATGAAACCAGCCACCGAACCCACCACACTCACCAGCGCCAGCTTTGAAGATCTCGTCCAGGAAATGCTTGTCCGCCTGGGCGAAGATCCCCAGCGCGAAGGCCTTCAGCTTACCCCTGAGCGTGTTCGGAAATCCCTGCAGTTCCTTACACGCGGCTACACTGAAGATCCCGACACCTTGCTCAAGGGTGCGCTCTTCACCGTCGACTACGACGAGATGGTGATCGTCAAGGACATTGAGATGTTCAGCCTCTGCGAGCACCACATGCTGCCGTTCTTCGGCAAAGTGCATGTGGCCTACATCCCGAACGGAAAAGTGATGGGCCTCAGCAAAGTTCCGCGCCTCGTGGAACTCTTTTCGCGCCGCCTGCAAATTCAGGAGCGCCTCACCACCCAGATTGCCGAAACCATTCAAAGAGTCATCGAACCCCAAGGCGTCGGCGTGGTAATCGAGGCTCGACACCTGTGCATGATGATGCGCGGCGTGGAGAAGCAACACTCCGCCGCCGTAACCTCTTCGATGCTGGGCTCCTTCCGCGATTCGCAGGAAACGCGTTCGGAATTTTTATCGCTGATCCGCCAGCGCGCCAACGGGATTTGACGGCGCATGCAGTGCCGCTACTGCACCGTCCAACTCCCACCGCTACAGGTCAGCGTCTTGGTTTCGCCCGATTGCAGGGTCACTGTGTTGTCGCCACAGTTCGCGCTGCCGGATACTGACATTTTGTAAGTGTTCGGCGCGACCACAAACACAGCGTCTGTGACCCGATCTGTAGGCTGATCGTTGAGGCTTATTTGGGCATGGTTCGGGCTCGACTTGACGACCAACTTGGCCAGCGAAGGCATCTGGGACGACGCCCCAATTGAAAGCAGGATGCCCAGGGTCACAATTCGAATCGCCAATAAGAGTTTACGGCTTATCACTTTCAGCATCCTTGCCCAGCACTCGAAAAGCAAAGTCGGAGAAAAATAACACCGCCAAGAGTAGCGTGTAGAATTGCGATCGGCTAGGCCATACAACGCCAAAAAAATTGGGGTTGAACGCGTTGCTATAGGTATAGGCCAAGAGAGTGAGGTGGCTAACATACCCAAAGTAAAGGGAGAGAACCGCGAACAGAGCGCTTCCCATAGCGGACGCTCCGTTGCGCAGTTGCGGGGCCGCCTGATTTGCATTGGTCAACAAGTATCCCAGCGCTCCCAGCAATGCTGTGGCGAGAGTGGTCAGCAGACCGCTCATCGCCCGAGTAGGCATCCAGCGCTTTCTCCACCCACGGCGGAATAGTGTCTGTCTCGGTAAGGCTGCTGGACGAGACAATGTCCCCGTAGGCGATCTTATTCATGTAATGCTGAAATACCAGCACCGCTGCGGCGGTAGCGATCGCTAGAAGATAGAACCTAAGCCGGTGAAACCATTGTCTGGTAGCTGGCCACATGCGATGCCTCGGACTTCAGGGTTGGATCCTCAGAACGCGCACAGTATACATCGAATCAGCGTGTAGAACGGACACTCCCTTCGGCCGGGTGCCCCACATCTCGCTTCCTTTGCGAGATGTGAGTTGCCGACCCAGTGGGCCGGAGATCGCTTTTTGGATCTAGAAAATCACTAGTTCTAAAAAGGCATTGCCTTAGGAAAAAGCACCGCTCTAGAAAATCCTAGATGGCTTCCAGTCTTGTCATCCTGAGCGAAGTGAGTGCTCCGCGTAGCGAAGCACTCACGCAGTCGAAGAGCTTGCCCTGAGCTTGCCGAAGGGATCCCTACTTCTGTCGACCGTGACAGGTTCGGCCTTGGAGCTTCGCTGTTCCTGCAGTTCCATCACGGAGATCGAGAAAATCGCTCGGCGGTCAGCTCACTTCTGAAACTCAAGTCACGTCGCCTCGAACACCTGGGTGCTCCATTTCTCGCGTTCTTGCGAGAAGTGGGGTTCCTGTTGAAGTTGTCACTTTGAGTTGAGCGAAGTCCTTCGCCAAACTCTCTTTCCACGCGCGTCGGTCGATTTTACTCAGGAAGAAATTCAGACTAAGATTGCGTTCGCCCAAAGACATCTCTAAGGAGGCGTTGCTCAATGATGAAGAGATTGTTTCTAGCCACGGCATTTCTGGCTGCGTCGATTTTCTCTTTTCCCGCTCATGCTCAGGATGCTAAGAAAGAAGCCGCCGTTAAGCCTGCCGACAGTCCTTCCAAGGTCGTGCTCGACTCCTGGAACGACATCGCGCGCAAGCTCAACGCAATGGCCGAAGATTTTCCCGAGGATAAATACGATTTCAAGCCCACACCTGCCCAGCGCAGCTTCGCCGAACAACTAATTCACGCTGCCAACACCAGCTATTTTTTCGTGAATCCAGTCATGGGTAAGAAACCGCCGTCCGAAGAGGATCCGAAGCGCGCTCAATTCAAATCGAAAGCCGAGATTGTCGCCTTCGTGAAGAAATGTTTTGCCGATGGCGCCGACGCCATCAAGTCCAAAGGCGATAAAGGGATGTCGACCCTAGTCGTCGATCCCTTCGCTCACCAGCAAGTCCGCGTCTCGGACATGGCCTACGGCTTCATCGAGCACTCCGGCGAACACTACGGTCAACTCGTCGTTTACTACCGCTTGTCAGGATTGGTTCCGCTGGAATCGCGCCCAAAGAAATAGAAAACGGAAAGGTTGTCATCCTGAGCGCGCTCTTTGCGCGAAGGACCTATGCAACAGGAACTTGTGCAAAGGCGGCGGGGCGATTTCATCGCATCCGCCGAGTATTATGCTCGTGCATACGGATAGCGCAACTCCCGCTCTCCAAAAACTTTCACCAGCAACGCTCCCGCGACAAATCCCCCAACGTGCGCCCAGAACGCCACTCCGCCCACATTCTGGCGTGCATACGCAGCAATCGATGCCGTTCCGCTCAGGAACTGCAGAGCGAACCAGTATCCCAGGATGATCCATGCCGGCACCCACACCACAAACACAAAAAACCACGTAAGCACGCGCGCCCGCGGATAAAGTACAAAATACGCGCCCAGCACCCCCGCGATCGCGCCGCTTGCCCCCAGCGTGGGCACCGTCGAGTGCAGACTCACCATCACCTGTGTCGCCATCGCAATCAAGCCCACAAAAATGTAAAACACCAGATACTTGAAATGCCCCAGGTAGTCCTCGACATTATCGCCAAAAATGAACAGGAACCAAACGTTGCCGATCACGTGCATCCACGATCCATGCAGAAACATCGACGTGAAGAAGGGAAGTACCACGTCGAGCAACGTATATTTCGGCGACCCGGAGAGGAACGCCACGATATGCGACGGCACCACCCCAAATTGCCGCGCCAGCAGATCCAAACTGCGCGGATCAAGAGTGAACTCGAAGAAAAAAATCACCAGGTTCAGCCCAATCAAGAAGCCGTTCACCCAGGGAGTGCTGTATCGAGGCTGATCGTCTTTAATCGGAAGCATAAGAAGTCTGGTAGCTTAGTAAATTGAGCGATTGAGTGATTGAGAAACAAAAAGGATGCCCTCATCGATTACCCGATGACCCGATCGCAAATTTACCCGATTACTAAATTACCAAATTACTAAATCCTCTCATGAATGGCGTGATTATCGTCGATAAGCCCGCCGGTTGGACCTCGCATGACGTGGTCAACCGCATGCGCCGTATTCTCGGCCAGCGGTCGGTTGGTCATCTCGGCACGCTCGATCCCCTCGCCACCGGCGTACTCCCGCTGGTTACGGGCTCGCTCACGCGATTGGCGCAGTTCTATACCGCGTCCGAAAAAAAATATGAAGGCGTTATCCGCTTCGGCTTCGCCACCGACACCTACGATGCCGATGGTGAAGCGACGAGCGAACCGCACCCCGTTACTCTGACGCTCGATCAACTTCAGCAACTCGCCGCCGCATTCCTCGGCCTCATCGAGCAAATGCCTCCGCCATTCTCCGCCAAAAAGATCCACGGAGTTCCCGCCTACAAACTGGCTCGCAAGCAGAAGGAAGTAGTTCTTCAACCAGTTCAAGTCGAGGTCAAGGAATTCGAGATCACCTCAGTCGACGCCGACCGCGCCCACTTCCGCGCCCGCGTCGCCTCGGGAACCTACATGCGCTCTATCGCTCACGAAATGGGCCAGCGCCTCGGCTGCGGAGCGCATCTCGAATCCCTTCGCCGCACCGCCGTCGCCGAATTCGAAATCAGCCAGGCTCACACGATAAACGAAATCGAAAAGTTTCAGTTCGACCAGATCGAGCACAGCAGGTCCCTCCACTGCGCTTCCCTTTCCCTTCGGGAAAGCGAAGCTTCGGTCGGGATGACAATTAATGATCTTCTGCGTAATCAGCCGCGGCCATCATCCAGGAACGAACAACGCCACCACTCCCTCTTCATCCACCCCCGGCAACTCCTGCCGCAATTTCCTTCCGTCACCGCCGACGAGCCGACCATCGCCCGCATTCGCAGCGGACGCCCCATCAACCTCCCCGAACTTTCTCGTGCCCGCCAAGTAAAAGTCTTCGCCGGGCAAAGCGAACTGATCGCTATTGCTACGCGCGTCGCCGGCACGTTATTTCACCCCAAGATCGTCTTCCCTTCAGACGAGACGTAGGGCACGGCGGGCCAGGTGCGCCATTCTTAAAAACCTTGTCAAGCCCCTGAGCTGCTGCTTTTTGGCGTAACTTGTTGACTAGCCTCCGAATATAATTGCCGGGAGTATGTCACTTTACCTAGAGTTATGTGATACAACAGAATTATAACCATTGAGAATGCGGCGCAGCCATTAGAGGCCTGCGCCGTTTTCATTTCAACCCTCGTTATTTCACCGAAGCAAAGGAGCCCGGCGCAGCGATCCGCTGCGCTTTTTTTTATTATGGAGAGCGATTTCGATCTCCCAATTCTTGTCTTTTCGAGCGGAGCAGGGTGTAGCCTCCCGAGTCCGCCGGATGTCTTGATCGGCGACGTAACCCTTTATGCCTCAGGTGAGCCGGCGGCGCATTCGACTGCGCGGGCTACTGGCAAGAAGCGCGGAGAAGCGGCCGAGGCTGCGTTTCTGGCGCGCGCGACTTACCTGGGCTTTAGCGTTTTGCATCCTTGGGGAGAGAGCAACCATTACGATGCGGCGGTTGACTTGGGGCGCAAGATGCTACGCGTGCAGGTGAAGTCCCTGGCGGTGTTTCACGATGGGTACACGATCAAGGCAACCGGAGCGAACGGGCACGTCTATACAGCTGAGGAGATTGACTTCCTGGTGGGCTACATCGTCCCGGAAGATATTTGGTACGTCATTCCGGTGGATGCTGTCGGTAGCCAGGGAACGATCAAATTTCGTCCGCACTCGCGGCGCCGGGTGAGGCCGATCTACGAGCGCTACCGTGAGGCGTGGTGCCTGCTCGGTTGCCCGCGTAAAAAGCGCGGCTGGAAGGACATTCCGGTGGTTTGCCGCAGCAGGGAAGTCGGCGTGCAGTGCGAGGTGTGCCCAGTGAAAGGCAGCTTGTCCTGTTCGCTATGATCCACCTGTCGGCCAGCCCCCCAACTCCAGATGTAGAAAATCACTCGGCTAATGCAATCCAGAGATTATGTAGAGCACGGAAGACACTTGCTTGTAATTGTAGGCGAAGCGAGAGCCATCGCGAGTCACGACCTCCTGGATATCAACCACGCCAGCTTTTCGCGGATCCAATTTCTGCAGGGGGATCTTTGAGCCGGTCGCTAAGTTGACCTTGTACACTTCCGCCGGAACGTGTCCGAAAAAATACCCATAGACGGACGAATTGTCCTCGGACCACCGAATGGGTGAAAAGCCCGGATCGAGATTGGGGATGGGACGAGGGACGCCTCCTCCAAAGGGGTAGACCGCGAATACGTTGGAAAAAGCTCCCGGAGCTCCCATGTCTCGGAGGACGAACCGACCATCGGGCGAGATCAACCCGGCAGGCAAGCCTTCTGGCGTGACGGGTATCGGCTTTCCCCCTTCTAAGCTCACCAGATAAGTGCGCCCGTCGTGGCCCGGCTCCTTAGCCTCGATGGTGAATCGTTTTCCGTCCGCAAGGAAATTAGGCGGGCTCCAGTAGATAGTCTCCAGCCCCGTTACGTCAATCGCATGAGGTTGACCGGAGCCGACGGGAAGGAGCGAGGGTTTTCCAGTGCTGTCCCAGGGAATGGCGATCGCCCACTTGCTGTCCGGGGAAAATCTACCCCGGTCTCCTTCGCCCAGTCGCACGGGTAGCGCGCTATCAATCGTGCAAATGGCAACAAATGGAGTACCCCTGTCCCAGCCTTCGAGCAGGATCGTCTGCCCATCACGCGAGATGTCTGTGACAAAGTAGGCGCCATGACAAGTCAGTTCAACGGTCTTTCCGTCCCGAGCCGTGGTGGCCGCGCCCCCATGCTCGTGATCCAAGCTCACCAGTACCCGGCCGTCCGGAGCGACGTCCTCCAAAGTCATGTCCTCCGGCAGCTCCAGGATTTTCCGAGTCCGCCCAGACATATCGATCGCGACCAGGTGGCGGCTCGTGCCCGGTTCGGCAGCCATGAGCCAGACTTCCTTTCCGTCAGGACTCCATGCCAAGCCGGAATCAGGATCCTTCCAGTCGGCCGCAAGCAGTGTCAGGCGTCCGCTGAGGTCGACGAGGGAAACAGATCTGCGGTATTCCTGCAGGTCGGGGTTGTCTATGAACGCGATCCTGTCGCCTCGTGGAGAAAAGCGAATGTGACCAATCCGACCGGCGCTCCAGTACAGAACGCGACCAATTGGATACTCAATTCGGTAACGGCCCTGGACACGACGGACAACAGCGAGCTCTCCCTTTGCGTCCCAGTCTGCGGACTTAACATTTTCAAGAATCTCCCGGGTGGGGCCGCCGGCCAACTGTGTGCGGGCAAGCATACCCGTGGTCATTCTGTCCACGCCGTAATCCCCAGACAGCACCACCGCCAGCTCGCTGCTGCGTGAGATCGCCAGCAATTGTGCGTTCTTTACGGGCAGCAGCTCGGTTGCGAGGGAGTCTGTAGCCATGGAAAACAGTTGCGACGGTCCGCCATTCCAAGCGGCGCTGTACACGATTGCCCGAAAGTCGGGTGTGAAACGCGCCGAGGAGACCGTGCCGTCTTCAAAGGTCAGACGGCGATAAGTTGGAGACTGCACGTTCCCTCGCGCATGCTTTCGCATCAGCAGTAGCGTCGCCGTCAGCAGTAGCGTTGCCGTCAGCAGCACGCCGGCGACCGCCCAGGGAAAGATGCCCGCTCGCCGCCGGGGCATTTCGATGCGCTTTTGCCGGTTACTGGAAGCTTCTGACAGAGTATCCAAAGCAAACGCCAGATCTCGGGCCGATTGAAAGCGATTCTCAGGGTCCTTCTCCAGGCAGTGGCGAACGATTTGCCGGAAAGATATGGGGACGTTGTCCCGCTCCAGGTCGGCTGCAGGAGGATCCTCTAGAAGCACCGCGCTGATCGCGTCAACTTCAGATTCGCCGCGAAAGGCACGCTGGCCGGTCAGCATTTCATAGAGGATCGCGCCCAGGCTAAAGAGGTCGCTGCGGTGGTCCACAGTCTTGCCTCGCAATTGTTCGGGCGCCATGTACCCAACCGTGCCAATGATGGCGCCGCCCCTGGTAACCGTGGTCAAATCTTCCACAGAGCGTTCGGCCTCTCCTGGTACGGGTTGCAGCTTCGCGACCCCGAAATCTAGAATCTTCAGCCGGCCGTCGGTGGTCACAAACAGGTTTTCCGGCTTGAGGTCGCGATGAGTGATGCCGCGATCATGGGCCGCAATTAGACCTTGAACGATTTGAAGGGAGTAATCGACGGCCAGGCTAATGGTAAGCGCGCCTTCCGACAGGTGCTTGCGCAGCGTCTTGCCTTCCAGCAACTCGCAAACGATGTAGGGGGCGCCACCCGCGATTCCCACGTCATAAATCGCGACAATGTTGGGATGGTTCAGCGAGGCTGCTGCACGGGCTTCCAATTCGAAACGACGAAGGTGATCCAGGTTATCGTTCGAAGAGGGCCGTATCAACTTCAGAGCAACATCACGGCCGAGCCTTTCATCACACGCGCGGAACACATCTCCCATGGCTCCGGAGCCGATTTTATCGAGGACCCGGTAGTGACCTATAACCTGGCCAAACATATACACACGCGCCCGCCTCGACATGGTATGGCGGGTGATCGTCAACGTCAACACTGAATAGAAACCGGGACTTGTTCCACCCTAGCGTGGTGGTCGAAGTCTCCCGGCGACCGCACTCGCTAAATCGGGTCGAATAAATGGGGGGCTGGACCATCTTTGCGATAAGGCTGGGCCAGCCCTAGTTCCGAATCCGTAACGGGGTCTACATTTCTAAGCGGTCTGCTTTCGGCTGTGTTATCAGTGCTCTAGTTATCCCGAGCGGTTCATCCCTTGATGTTAGAGATCCTATTTCGTTAGTGAGCCGTTTTCGCCGGAGAACATGGGTCAAATTCCTAGCTAACCCAACGAAAGGGGAGCATTGTATGAAGCGAGTAAAGGGTAGTCGCGGCTGGATTGCGGCCGCATTCACAATTCTTTTCACGGTAGGTTTGATCGCGGTACGGACGGAGGCGGCAATTCAACCTTCCGGTGCGGCACCGACGACCCTGCCGGCCCCCGATCTGAGTGATGAAAATGGCGGCATCGCATGTCCTACGGATGGTTTGGATTGGACGAGCGTTACAGGTGCCACCTCATACCAGATCTGGAGCAAGGAGCTGAAGCCAGTGTTGGCAACGACGTTTAGCGAGGTATACAGCGGAACTGCGTTGAATCTGAGAATCAGGCTCCCGCAGGGATATGCGTACTACTACGAAGCTTTCGCATGTGATGCACAGGGCTGTAGCGGAGCTTCAAATGGGTTTCTTGTCCAGGAGGGCTCGTGCCCATGACCGATGTGCGAGTTTTTATCCCAACGCCCCGGAAGGGTGTAGCAGGATATGGCTCGAATTCCTAGTTAACCCAACGAAAGGAGCATTGTATGAAGCGAGTAAAAGGTAGTCGCGGCTGGATTGCGGCCGCATTCACAATTCTTTTCACGATAGGTTTGATCGCGGTACGGACGAAGGCGGCGATTCAACCTTCCGGTGCGGCACCGTCGACCCTGCCGGCGCCCGTGCTGAGTGATTCTGGTGGCGGCGTCGCATGTCCTTCGGATGTTTTGCAGTGGACGAGCGTTACAGGTGCCACCTCATACCAGATCTGGAGCCGGGAGCTGCACCCAACGTTGGAGCCGACGTTTTACGAGGTATACAGCGGAACCGCGTTGAGTCTGAGAATCACGCTCCCACAGAGATATGCCTTCGCCTACAAAGCTGCCGCATGTGATGCACAGGGCTGTAGCGGATTTTCAAATCAGGTTAATGTCACGGAGGGCGAGTGCCCATGACCGATGTGCGAGTTTCTATCCCAACGCCTTGGAGAGGAGTTGATTTTCTAGAACGTGCTTTTTACTGGAGCAATGCCTTGCTAGAGCTTGTGATGTTCCAGGTCTAGATGTGACGTCGCAATTGGAACCAATGAGTAGATCAAGGCTCCCTCAGGGGCTAAAGCCCGACGGGTATTGAGCTACTTATGCGGCCCCTTCGGCAAGCTCAGGGCAGGCTCTAAAGGGCCGCTCTTCCACTTCCTAGTTAACCCAACGAAAGGAGCATTGTATGAAGCGAGTAAAGGGCATTCGCGGCTGGATTGCGGCCGCATTCACAATTCTTTTCACGGTAGCTTTGATCGCGGTACGGACGAAGGCGGCAATTCAACCTTCCGGTGCGGCACCGTCGACCCTGCCGGCCCCCGTGCTGAGTGATTCTGGTGGCGGTATCGCATGTCCTTCGGATGTTTTGAGGTGGACGAGCGTTACAGGTGCCACCTCATACCAGATCTGGAGCCGGGAGGTGCGGCCAACGCCGGTGCCGACGTATAGCGAGGTGTGGAGCGGAACCGCGTTGAATCTGAGAATCACGCTCTCACGGGGATTTGCGTACGGCTACGAAGCTGCCGCATGTGATGCACAGGGCTGTAGCGGATTTTCAAATGGGATTCTTGTCCAGGAGGGTACGTGCCCATGACCGATGTGCGAGCTTTTATCCCAACGCCTTGGAAGGGTGTAGGGGGATCCACTTCTCGCGGAGGAGGCGAGGAGTTGATTTTCTAGAACGTGCTTTTTCCTGGAGCAATGCCTTCCGCTCTTGGTTTTCCTAGGTCTTGATTTTTCCTAGGGGCAGGCGGCTGTGATGGAATTGATGGGAAAACAGGTTCCCCTCTCACCGGGTATAACGCCCGATTCGGAATGACATTGATTTTTGCTTTCAGATCCCCATCGTGCCGGCAGGGGCCCACCCACCAAACCGCGATGGGGTGGGCAGCCCATTTTGTGTTGGTTTCATGGAAAGACAACGCGCAGCGGAGTTACGCCAACCCTCCAAAGGAAGTACTTAGACTTTTCGATTGACATATACCGTCTGCTAAGTTACTTTGTCCGGCAAATCGGCGAGTGGGATTTGTAAGGGCAACGAATTCTCAGGTTCGTAACGAATCCCAATCGCTGCTTCCCCCTTAGAAACAAGAGTACGAAACGGTCGCGCACCGATTCGCAAGGTTGCGCGACCGTTAAGTGCGGGATAAGTCGGGCCATTGGGTTGGGCGCAACCGGACAAGTGTTCCGGTAGCCCGCGTTTGTCCGGGGAGGAAGAATGTCTAACCTCAATATTGCACCTCAAACCGTTTTATTGACATCCGGCCAGGCAGTAACCTTCGAAGCCACCGATGCCGCCGGCAAACCCGCCCTCGTGACTTGGAGTTTGGATCCTACCGTCGGAAACTTAGTTACGCCGACAGCTCCAGGTGCAGCGGCGGGTGCGACTAGCGCAGCATCCTCGGCAACGTATGTTGCGCCTCCCATGGTGGCAAGCGCGCAGACCATTGCCATCGTCGCCAGCACTGCGAACGATTCGGCTAGCGCCACGATCTCGTTAACCACCCTCGCGATCGTTCCTTCCAAGGTTGATCTCTCCGCGGGCCAGCAGCAACAGTTTTCTCCGATCTTTGCTCTTGCTCCGGCCCTGGCCCCACCAGCAGGTGCGGCTCCCGCAGCTCCGGAAAAGATCACTTGGACTCTCAGCCCACCCTTGGGAAGCCTCGACCAGATGGGGTTGTACACTTCACCTCGCGAAGTCCTCGACTCGACTACGGTCAACGTCATCGCCACGACCCCTACACCGGGAAAGCGAGCCGTGGCAACAGTGAACCTGACGGCAACGCCATGGCAAGGTCTCGGAGTCGATTTCCTGGGTGGATTTCTTCTGTTGGTATTTTCCCTGGTCTTTGTCATGGTGGGACTCTGGCCTCCGGCGTTGCCAAATCCTGATACCGCCAGAGCAGATCGCATTCAGGCGGAAAAAACATGGGAGGACAAAACCAAACTGTATAACGACGCACTGGCGGCTGCAAGGAAACCGCCGGAGCCTCCTAAGAAGCAAACCGAAAACACGCCCACATCATCGCCAACGAAGGGCAAGCTAGCGCAACCGGCCGGAACCGCTGCCGCCCCCAGCGATGGCACCACATCAGCACCGGGGGCCGTTACCCCCACTGCGCCGGCTGCGGAAGATTTGCTTCAGCAGGCGGGTCAAGCCCTCGACGATGCTTATGCTGATCTGGGGGAAAAGCGCCAGACAGAGAAGGCGGTGAATGAACCCAACGTAAAAACTAAGCTGATCGGTCACATCAACCGTGAATTTGATCTGCTGTTACTGGTCTTACTGGCTGGGGCTCTGGGAGCCTTTCTGCACACCGCTCAATCCTATTCGGACTACGTCGGCAATCGAACTCTCAAAAGAAGTTGGGCGTGGTGGTACTCGTTGAGGCCATTCATCGGCGCCGGGTTGGCATTGGTCTTTTATGCCGCAGTACGCGGGGGCGTCCTGGCGATCACGACAGGTTCCAACGCCAAAGCTTCAGAGCTGAACCCTTTTGGCGTGGTTTCAGTTGCCGCCATGGTCGGCATGTTTTCGAAGGCCGCGACTACTAAGCTCGGGGAGGTGTTCGACACTCTGTTCAAATCGGACAAGCCCAAAGACAAGGACCCGGTAACCGGCTCCCCGCAAGGTGGCTCCTCGCAGTCAAACCAGTCCGGAGCCAAACCTGCGGCGGGTGGAACCACGACTTCGACGGGGGCGAAGTGACGAAGGCGAGAAAGAGAAACAACATCGACGAAGATCGACAGGAGGTCACCAAATGCGCGAAAGAAGTTCACTCAGTGAAGCCAGCCCTATCTTTATCGCAACTGTCTTTCTCATCCTGCCTGTCGTTTTGCTTCTGGTTTTCGCGTATAAGAACCGCGCTGCCGCTGAGGACTATATGGATCAGGACTCCGAATACGCGAAAGCCGTGATCGCGGCGATGCGCCCCCTTCGGTCAGACGTTTCGCATTCGTTGTTTCCTGTCGACTTTAATCAGCCCCCGATATTTGTGACGTGGACTCGGCAGGAAAAGGTTGCAGCTTATAAAAACGAAAAACTTCCAAAGACCACCTGGGTGACGGCTGTTCCCAAGCTCAAATCCTTCTGCCAGGGTTATGTCAGGTCCAACGGCGATGACCTGCGTCAGCTAACGCTCCGCCTTGAGCAGCGACTAGGGCTGCCACCGAACTCCGGATACGACACGTTTGTGGAGCTCAAGGTAGATCCCACGGCGATAAAAGACAATTTTAATTTCTTTCGACCTTGCGGTGACCCATCCCCGACGAGTAGCACTTGCGAACCCTCCTTTCCACCGGAGCCGGACGAGATACGGGACAGTCTGAAGGCTTTAGATCTTGGAAATAGCAAAGACGTTGAGAAATATTGGTTGCTTAGCAAGTACTATTGGTCGTTTGCTGCACCCGAAAAGTATTCTCAGATGAAGCAGTATCCGTGGACTTCTTTGGGTTACACCTTCGACTGGGCACCCAACGAAGAAGGGGGCGAGAATTTCGTCAGGTGGGGTGAGAGCGAATTCGTGGTTTCCAAGGGAACTCCGGTCCAGTTTATATCTGCCACGAGCAGTGCGGCGTATTGCGCCCCGTAGTCAACAGGAATCGCGGCATTCAGCGTGCGCAAGATGTCCTCGAACGACAGCGGATCGCCAATGAAAGACAGCGGGCTAGGGCCCAAGGCGGTACCCTGACAACTGCAAGCCAAATTTCACTGCATCAATTACAATCCGCACTAACTCACACAACCCTCCGACCCCAGCCAAGATAATCCACCATCTTAGGTGGCTGCTCTCGATGAGATCTTTGAAGAAAGTCCCAATACGCTGAACGTCCTCGATAGTCACGAGTGTAGAGTCGGCAGGGTAGCCCGCTCTTCGTCCGTTCTTAGATTTCATAACGATAACCATCTTGGAGATTTTTGGGGTTCCTCGGTCGCATGCAGCCGATGTGTCCGACTCATGTAATGTCCGATAACAGGTATTATGTTAAGTCTGTTAAGCCGAGGTCCAGCGAGGCCGACCGGTGCGACGTGTGCGATCTTATGATCAAGATAGCTGGTAATTATCCCCTGACAACAAGGAGAACAATTGGCATGCGTCTCGCAGGTTTCGCCACATGGGCTCTTGCTGTGGCAGCACTTTGGGCAACTATCGCTTCCGGAATTGCTCAAGGCACACACATGTTTGAGCATCCGAATATTCTCAGATTGTTCGCTCTCTATTCTCCATCAATTGTCTTGGCGCTAGCTGCGCTCATCGTTGGCCTCTGGCCTGCGAACAAAACCTCATCGTCCCAATCTAAGTCCGGGCAAGAGATCACGGATTTGCGAAATCAAATTATTGAACGCGGGAAAAAACGCCTGCATACTCTAGACCGCAGGGAGAAACTTTTTCTCGGACGCCAAGTCCAGAACAACTCGCGATCCGGCTACACGGAGGTCTACAATGCAACCGCGCTTGGTCTGAGGGAGTGCGGCATTATTCGATGGGCCGCTAGAACCGTTCCCGTTGATCGCGCCCCATTTGTAATCGAGGATTGGGCGTGGGATGAGTTGCACGAACACCCTGAAGTGCTAGAAATCGAGGGAGGACATCGCCTCTCCGACCTCGGATAATCGAGCGCAACCGCGCAAAGCGGCAGGGGCTCAACCAATCAGCTCAACCGATCCGGCTGGGGCGAATCTTGGGATGCCCCGGTCCAGCGTAGCTAGTCTTCCCCGATTGTGGATCGCCAAGGCGACGAGATAAGCATCTGTTACCCGTTGGTGGCCGGTGATGGGAGCTTTGAGCAGTCGCGCCGCATCCGGAAAAGAGATCGAGTCCGGCCAGAACTGATGAGCGTCGTCCTCGAGACCGATGCGCAACGCCTCTGTGGCCTCCTGCACCGTGACCGATTTCGCTGAGAACGACGGGTTTGAAACGATACGGACAAATCCCGCCTGTACGATTGGGCATGTGGCCCACCCTCTAGCCCTGTTGGTCGCGAACCACCGCCGCACTAATGAATGTTGCGAGTGCTCTGGCCACGAAAGTGAAACTAGCACGTTAACGTCCAGCAGATAAGATGTCATCGACGTCGGATTCGAGAAGTTCTCTCACCCGCTCACTCGTGATCTTGGGGCCGCCCGGCGGAATGTCAAAAACCACGAAGCCGTTCACTAGGCGAGTTGGAGTAGGAGTGTGAGCGCCCCGGCGCACTAGCTCAGAGACCGCCTTGCCCAAGGCCATGGACCGCGTTTCTGAGTATTGGCGTGCGATTTCCAAGACATCATCGTCCAGGTTGAGTGTGGTGCGCATAATGATAACATGATGTCATAAGTAATACATTGATGTCAATCATTGGTCCGCGACATCAGTGCATAACGGTCGCTGCCACGGTTGATAAAGTCTCAAATGCGGAACGCCCCAGGCCGAGTTCCAGAAATTCTCAAAATCACTCAATCACTCAATTACTCAATTCCCCTACATCTTATATCGGCCCAGATCCTCGTCGTTCAGCCCTTCCAGCCACTTGCGCAGCTCTTCGGCTGTAACTCGATCCGACATGTTCGCTGCCTGCTTCGAATTCTTGAGCACCACGTCGTCCACAAAGATCGGACAATCCACGCGCAGCGCCAGCGCCAGCGCATCCGACGGGCGCGAATCGATGCTCACCACGTCGCCGCCACGCTCCAGCCAGATCACCGCATAAAACGTATCTTCGCGCAACTCCGTGACCACGACCTTATGCACCTGAGTTTCCAGACCGGTCAGCACATTTTTAATCAAGTCATGCGTCATTGGGCGCGGCGTCGAAACCTTCTCCATCTCCAGCGCAATCGCTTGCGCCTCGTGAACCCCCACCCAGATCGGCAGCACACTCTCCCCAGCCACATCCTTAAGTATCACAATCGGCATATTTGAAACCGGATCCATTAAAAGGCCGCGGATTGTCATTTCTACTTCCATTGGGGCTCCTTCGACTGCCGGGAGTCTTCGATTCGGAGAGACTCCTGCAAGACTACCGGGATCGCGTGTTTGCGTCTGCCTTTCTTCGCTTCTTATATCACCATTTCGCCCAAAAGACTGTTGGGAAAACTTGCTGTCGTCTTTACCGAAATATACGTTCCCGGCTTGGGAGCGGATGTTTCTGGAGCTGTGAAGTTTAGTGTTTTGTTTTGGCTGGTGCGGCCGATCCATTGGTTGCGAGCATCGTTTTTGCCTTCAACCATTACTTCCAATGTTTGTCCGATATATTTCTTGTAGCGGGATATTTGGATGTCGCGCTGTTTCGCCATTACGACTTCCAGGCGGCGGGCTTTTTCCTGGTCCGGGATCGCATCTTCTAACGCCAGCGACGGTGTGTTCGGGCGCGGAGAGTATTTGAAGGTGAAGACGGCGTCGTAACCGACTTCATCGAGCAGCTTCAAGGTTTCGGCGAAGTCTTCTTCGGTCTCGCCGGGGAATCCGACGATGATGTCGCTGGTAATGCTGATGTCGCGCTTCGCCGACTTCATCCATGTAATGCGTTCGAGATATTGCTCGCGTGTGTAGAGGCGTTGCATGGCGTTCAGCACGCGGTTCGAGCCGCTCTGCACGGGCAAGTGGACGTGGTCGCAGAGCGTGGGAACGGCGTCGATGGCGTCGACGATGTCGCGTCCGAAGTCGCGGGGATGCGAGGTGGTGAAGCGCACGCGGCGGATGCCCGGCACTTCTCCTACGGCGGCCAGCAATTCGGCGAAAGACCACTTCCCTGCCGGATCTTTATAGGAATTCACGTTCTGGCCCAGTAACTGGATTTCCGTGTAGCCGAGATCGGCCATCTGGCGGGCTTCCGCAAGCACAGAATCCGAGGTGCGGCTGCGCTCTTTGCCGCGTGTGAACGGGACCACACAATACGCGCAGAACTTGTCGCAGCCTTCGATGATCGTGATGTATCCGCGATGCGGGTTGCTGCGAGCGGTGAACTCTGTCTCGAAGCATTTATCAGTTTCGCGGTCGTCGAGGCCGGTGATGCGAATTAAGCTTTGAGTCGCGAGTCGCGAGCCGCGAGACTCCGCTTGCGGCTTTTCTGACTGCGCGGTTTCGAGTTGCGTCAGCATCTGAGGCAGGTTGCGGTAGCTGGCGGATCCGCAGACTAGCGAGACGTGCGGGGCGCGCTCGAAAATCTTTTCGCCTTCCTGCTGCGCCACGCAACCGAGCACTCCAAACTTTTTGCCTTGGGCCAGCAACTTCTTGTAGTCGGCCAAGCGATGGAAGACTTTCTGCTCGGCCTTGTCGCGGATGGAGCAGGTGTTGTAGAGAATGAGGTCAGCCTGCTCGACCGTTTCCACCTGTTGATAGCCCTCATGGACCAGCGTGCCGATGACCTTTTCGGAGTCATGCACGTTCATCTGGCAGCCGAAGGTTTCGAGGTAGAAGGTCTTTTGTGGGGCGGCGGACATATTAAGGAAGTATAACGCGGCGGGACGAGCTATAAGCGCTTGTGCCGTTCCAAATTGACCGGACTGAGTACTAGGCGGCCATAGGTGGTGAGGACAATTGCCTTGCCGCATCGGCCTGGTTCGGTGGAGAAAGGACAGGATGCTGCCAGTCGACAGGGATGCCAGTCAAAGTGGTAAGAGGACGAGAAACAAGGAGTGCGGTTCTCAAGTTTGGGAGAAACGCCGAGATTATTTTTCGAAGCTGCTGACATCGGATTATTTCGGTGGGAAGCTGCTGCGACATGTCGATCTCCAAGAGCGCACCCTGCAAACGAGTTGTCAGATAGCGGGTAAGATTGAGTTTCCCGCTGAACAGGTCCTGGGCCCGATCAGGAACAATGTCCAGCGTGGGGATTGAAAGGTCAATTCTCCAAGTTGCTGTCTGCGAAGCTGCGGGCAACCTCAGCACGAGTAAGCCCTTTGCCGTAGTTTGTGGGCTCGCGGTTATAGCCCGTGATAGCAATTGGGCGTCCACCCGGCTCGATAGGAGTTCGGGGCTGAGATCAAAGCCGAGCGCTGCCAGCACCCCAAAAGTAAAGGTGTCAGGGGTTGGGACTTGATCTTTGGAGGTGGGAGCCAGCGCCGTGGTGAGGGCGTCACTAGTTGCGCATAAGGTTATCGCTTCCAGCGTGGCGGGCAGGATGCGGGCAGCAAGAAATCCGGCGGCGAAACACCGTAGATAATTAATGTCGACGGGTGGGAGCGTTCCCCCTTGCCGCAGGAATTGTAGTCTGGCTTCCCAAGCGGTCCAGGCCTCACGCTGAACATCCTCAGCGCTGGGAATATTATCGATGCCGTTTACTTCGCGCACGAGCTTCTCGAGAGATTGTCTCCATTGTCCAGAGTTGTCGGTCGATAGGTCTTCCGAGATGACGAGCTCCGGAGGGTCATTAGACTGTTGCAGGCCGATATCACGGAAGCAGCGTTCAATGGCCGCTATTCTGGATGATTCATCGAGAGACTGTAGGCCCAATCCAACGGATAAGGCTGCGAGACCGTCCATGAAGCCAAGCTCTGCGGTTGGAGCGGGCGAGTATCGGCGAAGATGGGCGGAGAGACAAACTGCCGCAGCCAAAACCCTGCCCGAGCGTCGCAGTACGTTCACGTACGCTACCACTTTGTCTCTATCCTTTTCCATGCCCTTGTAGGCAACCTGAAGACCGCGGAGCTTGTCGCGGGCGGCCTGCACTTCAGACCAAGGGTTAGGCGGGCGAAAAACGTAATACTGCTCGAACAGCGTGGGCGTCAAGGAAACTGCGGATGTGGACATAAGACTTATCTCTGACTGAGCAATTGCGGCAAATATTTCATAGTCTCGTCAAGGAAAGTAAGAACTCCGATTCTAGGCTCGAGGCCTTCGCGGATATCGTCTACCGATGGGAAGAAATGGAGGTTCGCCATTTCGGTTGCGATTGCTCCAAGTACGTTGTCGGCCTTGTCTGAATCCGTGCCCACAACCTTGAGATCGGCATAGTCAAACGTATAGCCGTACCGGTTTAACTTCCACTCATAGTGGTCGTCCTCGCCGGGAACCTTTATCAAGAGGGTCGGTGTATCTTTCACTACGTCGCAGACCACACTTGATACTATCTCGGCCGCGAAAACGGCTTTTTGCAGGTAATCGGGATCGCAAACAAGCGCCAAGAACGTTTGGACCTGGGAGTGCAGAAATTTCTTGTCATCGTCTTCCAACTGCTCTAGAAATGGGACAGCTTCGCCACCCTCGCTTTTTGCGCGGAAGTTCTTCGGTGCATACATTTCCGCGATTCCAGCCATCAACGCATTTGGGGAGCAATCCAACTCTTTCCTGCCTTGATACCATCTTTTGGTTGGATAATAGAGAGCATCGTAAAGAATCTGGCCAAAGTCGGGATCCTGGTGGACGCGTTGAGAGACTAGCTTGTCGCGCAAGACGACCTCCACAGCGAGTTGGAGGACCAGGAACATCTTATATGTCCGGTCAATTCGTGGCTCTTTGGGATACAGTTTAAGCCGTTTGTCGGGTGTGTCCAGCTGGACCATGTCCGCGATCTCGCGAACCAGATTAAAGTTGAGGGTTTGCGAACGGTGGATCAACACGAGTTGCAGAGCCTCGATGTCGTATCGCAGTTCAATATCCTCGGAAGCGGCGGCCTGACGAATGATTCCCTTTAAATATTCGCGGAAGGCTGACGTCTCATATAGAACAAAAAACGTGTCGGTGAATACCGTCATCAGTGCGGTGTTAGCGTCGCGATTTTGGCGTACTACATCGCTCAGGTAGGCGCGGTCGGTGAGGAAGCAGAAGAACGCCTCATCGGCACACAAGAACTTGAGATTGGCAACCAAGCTATTTAACGTCTGAGCCGGACTATCAAGTTTGTCGAGCTCGTCGATAACAAAAATTGGGACAATGCCCGCTTGTCTGAGCCTCCTCAACAATAGGGGGATGCGGTGTACAAGCGCGGTCGCGCTGAGATCCGCCAGGAAGGTGATTTCCTGCTTAACTGAAGCTTCGCGAGTGAAGGAGTTCGTATAAGTAAGGGTAGCAATGCTAAGAACCGCAGTAATGACCCCGCTGATAGCAGACGTGAGAGGCGATGCCCCCGATACGGCTGCAGCTCCTCCGACTGCCAGTGCTGACACGATGCCGACCAACGCTTGTCCAAGCTCCTTCCCTTTTGCCTCGGCCGTGAGTTTGAGGTCCTCTTGCCGACCTGCGCTGGCAATATCCTCGTCCTTGCGCTTGAATTCACCGGTGCAGCTTCGATAGGCCTCGGCGGCCGTGGTCAGAGCAGCTATCTCACGCAGCCCCTGATCGCGCCGGGGAGAGCTATCAAACAAGACGCCGCTTTCTAGTGCGTCGATGCTTTCCCAGAAATCCCGCAAAAGCGACGCCCCGGGTGCGCCATCCAGTGTGAGCCGTAGTTGAGCGGCCCGCTCAAGAGCCTCATCTCTAAAATCGAGATGTCTTCCTGGGGCCGTGACCAGCTTCCGATACGCAGTCGCGAACTCCTCGGCCGCAGTCTGGTAGAGGTTGATAACGATAGCCCGGAGGACACTCTCACTGATTCGAAGCTCGTCGCTGACGGGTGGCGTTTTGGGGTCGGGCGCGGGTTGATTCGATGGAATCAACAGTGACGGCCCATGCAGTCTGACAACGATGGGTCTCATTCCAGGAACCAGATCGCGCACCTTTTCGTATGCGATTTGGATGAGGGTAGTTTTCCCGGACCCGCGAGAGCCTGCGATCAAACAGCTCCGGCCGGAGACCTCTGCGCGCAAGTATCTCTCGATTTGCTGGGCGAGAACCTTTCCGGCGCGAGATTCCGCGCGCATGGCTTGCGGTTTACCGAAGCTATCGACCCGCCAATCCTGGAGAATCAGACCGGGTTGAAAAGGGTTAGACATCTTACTTAGGAGTTGCTGATCCGTTTTGAATAGTGAAGTTCACCTGAATGTCGTCGTAATTTGGATTCGCCAGCTTAATCTCGTCCCAGACCTTGCTCGCGTTGATCTGATCCGTCACGCCCGACAGAACGAGTTTTGCGTCAACGACTTTGTATGTCAGATTCTTGACGCCTAAGCGCTGTGATAATTGAATGGTCGAGCGGTAGCGCTCTAACAGGTAGGGATCCAACAGGCTGGGTTTGGGCATTTCGACCTGGTGTGAGATCACCGTAGCGAGCAGCGCTACCAAGCCAGTGGTCGCTAACAGATACGTGAAAGACTTCGAGACCCGCCATCCCCCGAGGCCGCCCCCCAGCCCGCCCCAGTGGCTGGTTATCTCTAGCCGGCCGTCGCCAAACTCCAGGTTGTACAAGAACAGCACGAAGCAGGAGCCGGTGGAAAGGATCAGCAGCACCAGAAAAATAGCGCGGGTGACAGGAATTGTGTTTCGAATAACCGCTTGATACGCGACAAAACCCGCAGAGCTGCCGAAGGCAGCAACTATCATGCATATTAAAGCCACGATGACTACGCGCCAGAGGCCGCTTATCTCTCTCCTCCACACATCACGGAAATCCGCCATATATATATCCATCCATCAAATGGCGAGAGAGTCTAGCACAGGATCCACCTGAAAAATCGAGCGAGCGTGAAAATACAGGTTTTTAGAACAAACTGTGGGGGAGGCCTTCCAGGTTTGCAATCGGCAAGGAAGCCGCCCCTCCCGTCAGCCGCGTTGGGGGCAGAGGGCGCAGCGGTGATCTAGATGTTTGCTGCGGCAGCGGGCGGGGTAGCCTTTGCGGAGGCGGACTTTGGGGCAGGAATCGAGGAGGCACCAGGCTTCGCGGTATTTTTCGAAGTGAGCGCGGGATTGGCGGCGGGTGTGGGGATAGAAGCGGATGCCTTTGCGCTGTCCGATGGCCTGGATGGGGATGATATACCAGATATTTTCGGGAACAATGTAGGCGACGAAGAAGTCGATTTCTTTGCTGGTATAGACTTTGCCGCTGGCTCCGGTGGTTTTGACGCGGTAGCGGGTTTCGGCGTAGAGGGTGGCGGATTTCACCCATTCGGTCGCTGTCGCTCTCTCAGGGCAGGCTTTGGACGCGGAGGAGTCCGTGGTTGAGTTCGACGACGGAGTCGTAGCGGTTGCTGTCTCCCCAGGGGATGAGGACGGTGAAGCCGAGATGGGTGGCGCGGGCGAGGAAGGCGGCTTCGGCGGCTTCTCCGCGACGCTTGCGGGTGGGCTCGGCGGAGGCGTGGAGGGTGATGGGTTCGGCTTTAGGGAGTGGTTGCACGGGGAGTGGGTGCATGAGCGGTTGGATCAGGATGGGCGCGGGGTGGTGCTTCGAGTTGTTGAGGGTCTTTGGCATGGATGATTGTCGGTATTTGTGCGGGACGCTCCTTTTGATGTCGTCTGAAAACACGAATGGCGCAGGATCGATTCCTGCGCCATTGTTTAAGCTATATACCTATTATATCACTTTGCCGGGGGTAAAAGTGACATAGGTTGGAGAATTATATCTATTAGCGAATCAGTGAGTTAGTTGAAAAATTTGGGGGCTGGGGTATTGACAGGGATTTTGGGGGTGCTGGCAGATGATGAAGGAGAACGGGTGAGATGGGGCGTTGCTACTCACGGGGGGCTGAAGCCCGGTTCACAATCTTATCCTTGACGCGGCGCTGAAGCGCCGCTCTTCCACGGTGGTGGCGGCGTTTGTGCGCGAGATCTGTGCGCAAAGGCACGTCCCTCAGGGGCTAAAGCCCTTTCAATGAGTCGGGCGGTTAACGCAGCGCTGAAGCACTGCTCCACCCAGAAGCGAGCTTGACGGCGCGGCTGAAGCCGCGCCCTTTCAAAACTATCGTCAGATCAGAACTGTCAGCCGCGTTGGGGGCAAAGAATCGTGGAATCCCACCCTTCGGCTTCGCTTTAGGGCAAGCTTTCTCGTAAGGGAGGCGAGAAGTGGGCACCCGGTTCTTTTGGAGCGCGCGAGGAAACCAAGATCCCTCGCTTCGCTCGGGGATGACAATCCGGAAATCGGGATGACAATCTGAGATGATCTGCGGTCAGACGGGTTGATCAACCGGAGGTGCTCCATTCGGCGGTGATTTTTGGCGGGTGGAGTAAGGTTTGCAGGACTACGCAGTACTGCTCGGTTTTTTCCTGGAGAGAACGGAGTTGGTCAGGAGTGGCTTGGGGAGCGGTTAGGTTGAATTGGACGCGGATGGCGTCGAAGCCGACGGGAACGTCTTTTGAGATTCCGAGGGTTCCGGCGAGATCCATATCTCCTTCGACGGTGACCGCGATGTGCTGGGTTTGAATGCCCATGGCGGTGGCGACCAGTTGACAGGTGAGTTGCGCGCAGGCAGCCAGGGCGCCGAGCAGGAGATCGCCGGAGCAAGCTGCGGTACCGGTGCCGCCAACGCCTTTGTGGGCTTCGGCCTGGTAGATGGCGCGACCGATGTCGACGGAGCAGGAGAGCGGCGTGTTTGTCTCTCCGCCTTTTGCGGTTAAGGTTATGCGCGAGCTGGACGGGTCACGGCGGTACTGTTCTTTTAATGGCTTTTGAAGGGAGCGAACGTTGGTGACAGCGTTATCGTTATTCATGAGGCCTCGGAGAATTTAGTATTCGCCGACCATATTACACGCCAAGCCTTTCGCGGTTGGCGCTGGAGCCGCGCCTTTGTGGAATCCCGCGTCTTCTTTAAAGAAATGCGAAACGCTTTTGGGTCCCAAGCCACTATTTAGAGAATAACGACCGGGAGGTGAAATTTGGGATTTGATCTGAGCGGGCTAAAGGGTTCAGTACAACAGGCTACGGAAACGCTGGCCAGCCTGGGGGCGGAAACGAGCCGGGAATTTCTAGTGCAGGCCAATTTGCTGCTGAAGCTGCTGCAGTCGGCGGGTTATGGCATCGGGAACCTGGAGGTTGAGTTGGGCGTCCCTCCGAAAATTACGATTAAGCTGAAGACCGGGCCGGCGGTAAAAGAGGATAAGCTGACGACGATTTTGCGTGAGCACGCGGATAAGAAAGTGATCACCGGGATCGTCGCTTCGTTGATTCAGGCGAATAAGCTCCGAGATTCCGTGACGGTGGAAACGCTGGAGCTTGGAGAGGTGCAGATCACAGTCGCTACACCACCGAATATCACCATGCACTGGAATGATCGAGGTGATAGCAAGACTACGACCGCGGTTGCGTAATGCTCTGTCTGTGCGCGAGATCCGTTGGGCTTCGTACGTACCACTCCCTTGTTTTGGTGCAGTTCGGCTGACGCTCTACACAGGTTAAGCGGGAGGTCCTTCGCTATGCCTGAAAAACGGCTACGCTCAGGATGACATTGGGTAAAAGGCCGATCTGTACCACCTACCGCACTGTCGCCTCACGCGAATTTTGACCCACCCAAGTTGTTATACTGTTTAAGCTTAAATCGCCATCCTTTAAGGATGGATGGGGCACTTGGATTTGCTTCTGAGCACAGCGGGAGTTATGAAACCCACCTTCAGCATCGGGGTCGAGGAGGAATATCAAACCATAGATCCGGAGACTCGGGATCTGCGGTCGCATATTCAGGCGGAGCTGCTGGAGAAGGGCAAGCTGATCTTACAAGAGCGTGTGAAAGCGGAGATGCATCAGTCCGTGGTGGAGGTGGGGACTGGGGTTTGCGCGAATATCAAGGAAGCCAAAGCCGAAATCAAGATGCTGCGGCGCGACATTGTGCGGCTGGCCAAAGAGAATGGGTTGAAGCTGGCGTCGGTGGCGACGCATCCGTTTGCGGATTGGCGAACGCAGGAGATACACCCCGATCCGCGCTACAAGAATATTGTCGAAGACATGCAGCTGGTGGCGCGGGCGAACCTGATTTTTGGATTGCATGTGCACATAGGGATCGAAGATCGCGAAACCACGATCCATATGATGAATCATGCGCGGTATTTCCTGCCGCATCTGCTGGCGCTCTCTACCAATTCGCCGTTCTGGCTGGGAATGAATACGGGGTTGAAGTCTTACCGCTGCAAGGTGTTCGACAAGTTTCCGCGGACGAATATTCCGGATTATTTTCCGAGCTGGGGCGAGTACGAAAACTTCATCAAGCTGCTGATCAAGACCAACTGCATCGATAATGCAAAGAAGATCTGGTGGGACATCCGGCCACATCCATTTTTCAATACGATTGAATTCCGGGTATGCGATATTCCCATGCGGGCTGACGAGACGATTGCCCTGGCGGCGCTGATTCAGGCGACCGTGGCAAAGCTGTATAAGCTGCATACAGCGAATCAGGGATTTCGCCTGTACCGGCGAGCATTGATTATGGAGAACAAGTGGCGGGCGTCGCGTTACGGGCTGGACGGAAAGATGATCGATTTCGGCAAGCAGACGGAAGTGCCGGCCCGAGATTTGATCCTTGAATACCTGGATTTTGTGGACGATGTGGTGGATGAGTTGGACTCGCGCGAAGAGCTGGAGTACATCCATACAATTCTGGAGCGGGGCAGCGGCGCGGACCGGCAATTGCGGGTGTATCAGGAAACGGGAGATTTGAGAAAAGTTGTCGATTACGTCATCGAAGAAACGGAGGCGGGACTGGCAGAGAACGAGCCAGCTTCCGTAAGAAAAGCAGGATAATGGATATTCACGTGGACGGAACAGAGGAAGGATCTAACGGCAAAGTCAAAAACCCCATTCCGTCGCAAAGTGCGCGACAGGGTTGGGGCACCCGGAGCAATCACATTCCCTTCGATCCCGAGTACACGCCGGGGGCGCGAAATGCGGTGAAGGTTTGCCTGCGGGTGCAGCCTGACGAGAAGGTTTGCGTGATCACCGATGAGGCGACGATTGAGATTGCGGCGGCCATGACGCACGAGTTGGAGGAGCTTGGTGCTCCCTACAGTGCATGGCTGCTCGAGGATCTTGCGCCGCGTCCGTTGAAGGATTTGCCGAAAGAAATTCTGGATGACCTGGAGACGAGCCAGGTATCGATCTTTGCGGTGTGGGCGCAGAAGAATGAACTGCATACGCGCATGCAGATGACGGATGTGGTGAATCGGCGAAAGATCCGGCATGCGCACATGGTGAACATCAACCGGCAAATCATGCTGGAAGGGATGCGGGCGGATTTCCAGAAGGTGGACCGGCTAAGTGCGAAGATTGTGGCGATGGTGCGGAAGGCGAAGCGGGTGCGCGCGAAGACCGCTGCTGGCACCGATTTGACGGCGGATTTGAATCCGAATTACCGCTGGCTGAAGACGAGCGGAATTATTTCTCCGGAAAAGTGGGGGAACCTGCCGGGCGGAGAGATTTTTACCACACCAGGTGAAGTGAATGGGACGTTCGTGATCGACGGCGTTGTGGGCGACTATTTATGCACGAAGTTCGGAGACTTGAAGGAGACGCCGTTGACCGTGCATATGAAGGGCAACCGGCTGACGGAAGCGCACTCGGAGAACCGCGAACTGGAAGACGACTTCTGGAAATACACGCACACCGATGGGAACAGCGACCGGGTGGGCGAGTTTGCAATCGGAACGAACATTGATTTGAAGAATGTGATTGGCCAGATCTTGCAGGACGAAAAGTATCCCGGGGTGCACATCGCGTTTGGAAATCCGTATGGGGCGCATACGGGAGCGGAGTGGGATTGCTCCACTCACATCGATGTGGTTGGACGGAAGTTCAACATCTGGGTGGATGACGAGCAGATCATGCAGGACGGGAAGTTTTTAGTGGAAGCGTGAGGCGCGCATGTCAGAGATGGTGTTGACGCTTCAACAATCCACGGCTGACATGATCAGGAATCTATACTCGGCCTTCAATGCGCGCGACATCGAAGTTTGCCTAGCCGGCATGCAACCCAATGTCGAATGGCCCAACGGCATGGAAGGTGGCGCGGTATACGGGCGCAACGGCGTTCGCGATTACTGGATGCGGCAATGGAGCATGATCAATCCTCATGTCGATCCGGTAAAGATTGAAGCCGATGCTAGGGGCCGCGTAGTGGTAGACGTTCATCAGGTCGTGCGCGAGCTGGACGGCAAAGTCCTACTCGACCGGATGGTCGAGCATATTTACTCTTTCGACGATGGTCTGATTCGCAGCATGGAAATCCGGGATTAGAATTTCGTGTTGCCACCATGATTCCCTCCTTGCGCAAGCAGTTTAATGCCAGCTTTACTCCCGAAAAATATCAGACCTTCTTGCAGCGAATTGACGATGCAAGTGACACGCATGTGGAGTTCCGGTTAGCGGAGACTCCTTGTTTTTTCCCCAATTCGTTGCTTGAGCGCATGGCGGAATACGGGAAAGAGTTGATCCGACAACTGGTCGAGAGTGCGGACTACCGGGAGCGATCGAACGGGTCAATTCCGGCAGAATTTCGAGTTGCGAATGAACCGGATCATCCCATGTTTGTGCAGGTGGATTTTGGGTTGGTGCGGGACGCGAACGGCGAATTGCAGCCGAAGTTGGTGGAGTTGCAGGCCTTCCCTTCCCTCTATGCGTATCAGGTGACGCTGGCGCAAAACTACATCGATGTTTTTGGACTGCGCCGATTTGAAGGCGGCAAGAACCTGAAGTTCTTCTTGAGCGGCCTGGATGAGAAATCTTATCGCGAGCTGTTGCGGTCGGCGATTGTGGGCCAGCAGGATCCGGAAAATGTGATTCTGATGGAGATCGATCCGGAGGGGCAGAAGACGCTGCCGGATTTCAATCTCACCGAAAAAATGTTAGGGGTGAGGACCGTCGATATTACGTCGATCCGAAAACATGGGTCGCAGCTTTATTACATGCGGCGCGGGGGCCGGGTTGAGATCCGGCGGATTTATAATCGGGCGATTGCCGACGAATTGCAGCGCAGGAATGTGGGGCTGGGATTTGATTGGCGCGACGATCTGAATGTGGAGTGGGCGGGACATCCGAACTGGTATTTCCGCATCAGCAAGTTTTCGATTCCCTATCTAAAGCATGAATCGGTGCCGAAGACGTGGTTTTTGGACCGGCTGGAGCGGACTCCCGACGACCTGGAAAACTATGCGCTGAAACCTCTTTATTCGTTTGCGGGGCTGGGCGTTGTGATTGGGCCGAAGAAGCAGGATATCGAAGCGATTCCGGCGGAGAAGCGAGGCGATTACATTTTGCAGGAGCGGCTCAATTTCGAACCGGTGATCGAGACTCCGCTGGGCATGACCAAGGCGGAAGTAAGGGTCATGTATGTGTGGCTGGACAAGCTGACGGCGGTGTTGACGATTATCCGCATGGGGCGCGGGTTGATGATGGGAGTGGATCACAACCGGAACATGGAATGGGTTGGGGCGTCGGCGGGATTGTTTGTGGGTTGAGAGTTCTTTCTTAATGATGGGCGGCAAGCCGGGCAGCGTAAACCTGCTGGGTAACTCTTTTTGTGATGATGGTTTCGAGTTCGCTGCCATCGTGGCGGCGAATGTAAAATTTGTCGCCGGCGATGCGGAGGGGTACTGGCTCGCCGGATTTCCATTCGCCGGGAGTGTAGCTGTCGGCTGCGTCGGGATCATACTCGCAGGTGTATAACACGCCTTCGAACTTGATTACGACGGCCGGGCGAACGAGATGGGTGGCTTGCTCCTTGAGAATTTCGAGTTCGGCCTGACACCAGTTTTCGAGGTCGTGGCCAGGGACTGAGCCGCTGCGTTCGAAGAGTTCCGTGGCGCGACGGCGAATGGCATCCTGCATCTGAGGAGAGTAGCTTCCGGACGTCTTTGTTCTTGCTTTTACCATGGCAGAACTTCCCCGGTGTTCCGGGGTTCGCTTTAGAGTAATCCCATGATTAGCGCTGGTGACATGACTCAGGATGGGGTGCAGAAACGGAAGGACAAATCGGTTGCCAGTTTGGGAATCGTATTCAACGTGGGACTAGATGCTTATCGCAATGGACATCGCGGTAGTCGTGTGAGGTTTTAATATGGGTTACCTCCAGCTCTCAGTGGTCTTCTTTGTGCTGTCGGTTTCAGGTTTCGCGCAACGGTCCGTGTCGCCGGCCCCGGATGCGCCGTTGGCGGCTGCCACGGCGCAGACAGCCGTCAATCGGAGCGTTTCGCTCGATGTTGTTGTGACCGACAAATCCGGCAAGCCTGTGTCCGGTTTGCAGCAGCAGGACTTTACCCTGCTCGACGACAAACAGCCGAAGACGATTACCAGTTTTCGAGCGGTGAATGGGACCGAGGAGCCGGATGATCCTCCAATGCAGGCCATTTTGCTGGTGGATGCGGTCAATACATCGTTTTTGAGCGTAAGCCGCCAGCGGCAAGAGCTGGAGAACTTTCTGCGGCAGGATGGCGGAAAGCTTTTGATGCCGACGTCGCTGGTTTTTCTTAGCGACAAGTCATCCGAGGTCAAGCCAATACCGACTCGAGACGGAAACATCCTGGCAGATTCTTTGAAGGCCAGTGCGTCGAGTCTGCGCGTGATCGGCAGGTCGCAGGGATTTTATGGCGCGGTTGACCGCGCTCAGATTTCCCTTCGTACGCTCGAAGGACTCGCGGCATATGAACTGACGCAGCCCGGCAGAAAGCTGCTGATCTGGCTGAGCACGGGATGGCCGTTGCTTTCGGGCCCACATACATATCTCAGCGACAAAGATCAGGAGGGGCTCTTCAGCACGATCGTCAGCCTGTCGGCGACCCTGAGACGAGCACGGATGACGCTTTACAGCATCGACCCGGTGGGAACCGCAGATGCTGGCAGTTTTCGAACGTTTTATTACGAGTCATTTCTCAAGGGCGTGAAGTCGGCCAAAAGCGTACAGAACGGCAACCTTGGGTTGCAGGTGTTGGCAGTGCAGAGTGGTGGGCTGGTGCTTAATTCGAGCAATGACATCGTTACATCGATGGTCAAGTGCGTCGACGACGCGAAGGCTTTTTATATATTGTCCTTCGATTCTCCTCCTGCGGATAATCCGAACGAATATCACAACCTTCAGATCAAGATTGACAAACCCGGGCTGACGGCACGGACGCGAACTGGGTACTATGCCCAGCGGTAGAAGTAGCATTCCCTACGCGTAGAGGCAGTAATGGGTCGGTTTGAAAAAGCAGCGTGCACTTCTCCCATCGGAGTCATCCCTCGCCCCGCGCTTTCTCCAGCGGGGCGAGGGATCTCACGCGCAACCGGCTGAGCGCGAAAGCTAAGCTGAGCCACCACTGTTTTTCTTTCTGGTGTTCTTTTGTATGCTTCACGGTCCGATGTTTTCGTCTAGAAGCATCTATGTTGAATTTCCTAAGGTTTTGAATTTCGGTGGTGGTGCAATTTGGCTTGCGCGCCGGACCGGTCAAGCGGGAGATCCTTCGCTCCGCCTGAAAAGCGGCTACGCTCAGGATGACGCCAAAAGGTTTTGAATTTCCTAGGGTTTTGAATTCGGTGGTGGTGCAATTTGGCTTGCGCGCCGGACCGGTTAAGCGGGAGATCCCTTCGCTCCGCCTGAAAAGCGGCTGCGCTCAGGATGACGCCAATAGGAGGATGCGCACTCAGGATTTCAAAATGAGCCACTATCCATGACTGCCAGTGGTTGACCGGGGGCGCTGGCGGGCCTAACATTACCGCGTTCGGGGGATTAGTGTTTTCATGATCGGCCAGACAGTATCCCACTACCGCATCCTGGGAAAGCTTGGGGGCGGTGGCATGGGCGTGGTGTACGAAGCCGAAGATCTTAAGCTTGGGCGGCACGTCGCGCTCAAGTTCATCCCCGAAAATCTGGTCGGCGACCCCAAGTCGCTGGAGCGATTCGAGCGTGAAGCCCGCGCGGCTTCCCTGCTGAACCATCCCAACATTTGCACGATCCATGGCATTGAGGATAACAACGGGCATCCCTTCATCGTGATGGAGAAGCTGGATGGCGAGAGCCTGAAGCAATGCATCGCAGGCCAGCCCGTGGCTACGGAAAAGCTGCTCGACATCAGCATCCAGGTGGCGGATGCGCTGGCAGCGTCGCATGCCAAAGGAATCGTGCATCGGGATATCAAGCCGGCGAATATTTTTCTGACTCCCAGCGGGCAGGTGAAGGTGCTCGATTTCGGATTGGCGAAGTTGGTACACAACGTTGGGACCGACAGCGACGGCGGAGTTCTGGATAATTCGCTGACGGCTGTGGGGGTGATTCCGGGCACGGCGGTTTATATGTCCCCAGAGCAGGCGCGAAGCGAGGAAATCGACTTCCGCAGCGACCTGTTTTCCTTTGGCGTGGTCATGTATGAGATGTCGACCGGGAAGAAGCCGTTTACCGGCAAGAACTCGCTGATGACGCTCGATGCGGTGCTGCACGACAAGCCGGTGCCGCCGGGAGAATTGAATCCGAAGGTGCCGGTGGAGTTGGAAGGCATCATCGGCAAGGCGATGGAGAAGGACCGCAAGGAGCGCTACCAGAGCGCCACGCAGATCAAAGCGGACTTGCAGGTACTGAAACATCAGACGGAATCCGGATTGGTGAAAAGTGGCCTGCACCAAAGCCGGCTGCGGGTGGCGAGCAAAACCTTCGGGCGAAGCGGCAGTCGATTGCAATTGTGGTTGTTGCTGGGGATGGCAGCGGTTCTGGTTACGGTTTTGGCGGCGGTGGGCGCCTACTGGGTGAAGCACCGGTCAGCGGCGAGCGCGGAGCTGCAGAATGCGATTGCGGTTTTGCCGTTGCAGAACATGAACGGCGATTTCAGCGTCGACTACCTGCGGTTTGCCCTGGCGGACGAGTTGACCAGCGTGTTGACCTATTCGCGTTCGTTGGAGGTGCGGCCTTCTTCGGTCACGCGCAAGTACGTGGAAGCGGATTTGGATCCGCGCAAGGTTGGGCAGCAACTGCGCGTGGGCAGGCTACTGACCGGACACTTTATGCGGCAGGGCGAACAGTTAACCGTCACGCTGGAAGCCATTGACGTGGCCAGCGACCGGTTGCTGTGGCAAGGCAGCGCGACGGCGAATGTGAATGACTTGATTTCGCTGCAGAGTCAATTGAGCACGCAGGTGCAGAATGGATTGTTGCCGGCGTTGGGCGGCGGCACAGGAGGAGATTTCACCACGGCAGCGCGTCCGAAGAGCCAGGAGGCATACGACCTCTACTTGCACAGCCTGGCGCTGCCGCATGATGCCGGTCCGAATAAGGATGCGATCGCGGTGCTGGAACACGTGGTGGGAGTCGACCCGGGATACGCGCCGGCATGGGAAGCGCTGGGGCTGCGGTATTACTACGATTCGTATTATGGCGGCGGCGGCGAGAAGATGTTCCAGCAATCGAATATGGCGTTCGAGAAGGCCACGGGGCTCGATCCGAACCGGGTGGGAGCGGCAAGCCATTTGATCACCAACCGCGTGGAGCGGGGCGAACTGGGCCGGGCTTACGATGCTGCGACAGATTTGGTGCGCCGGCGTCCGCAGAGCGCGTACGCGCACTTTGCTTTAAGCTATGTGCTGCGTTATGCCGGGATGCAGGAGCAGGCTACGCAGGAGTGCAACACGGCGCGGCAGCTCGACCCGGGAAACTTCGATTTCCGGTCTTGCGCATGGGCTTTTTTGGAACTGGGCAAGACCGACCGTGCGATGGATTTCGTTCAACTGGACGCGGGGTCGGAATGGTCGGCGTGGGTAAAGCCGTATGTTTACCTGACGGCGGGTAATTTGGCGCAGGCGCGCGAGGCTGTGAAGAGCGTTGCGAAGGCGACTCCTTATCATCGAGAGTTGCTGGTGGCCTGCACCCAGCCGCAGAAACCGGCGGATTTCGACCGGATTGTGCGCGAGGCGGAGTCCTCGACCATGATGGAACCTGATCCGGAAGCGTGGTACCACGTGGGAGCGCTGATGGCATATTGCGGTCAGAATGAGCCGGCGTTGCGGCTGCTGAAAGCGGCGGTGCAGCAGAATTATTGCGCCTATTCGGCGCTGCTGGAGGATCCGCTGCTGAAAGGCCTGCGCAAGGAGACGGCATTTAATGAGGTGCTGACCGCGGGCAGCGCGTGCCAGGAAGCGCTGAAGGAAGGGCGGCAGTAGAGCTCAGGTCTCGGGTGTTAGGTCTCAGGTTTCAGTAAATGTGGTTCTTGGCGGTTGGTACGGTTTGCCGGGCGCAAATCTAATTTATCTGGTGGAAAAATTTGCGTCGGACAGGGGTTAGGCCCCATCCTTGTATGGTGAAATATTCGGGACCTAACCTAACCCGCCGTCGGGCGCTGCTCTTCCGGGGTTTTATTCGAATCTCAATCGTCCGTAATTCTTTCGCGTTTCTGCTGCTGTTGATCCCTGTTCTGCTGTTGGCTTCGCCGCAGCAGACGGGCGAGCATTCTCCGCGTCCCGCTGCGGCCGCGCCGGAGGCTGAAAGTCATAAAGCGTCGGACGCTGACTTTCCGCAACTTCCCTATCAAGGAACTCCTGCCGAACTTGCACAAGATGAGGGAATTCTCGGTTTGCGGCAGACGCTGCGGCGATTGGGAACGACGGCGCGGCTGATGCAGACGGTGGCGCATCCTGATGATGAAGATGGTGGAATGCTGACGCTGGAATCGCGCGGGCATGGGGCAAGTGTACTGCTGATGACGCTGAACCGCGGCGAAGGCGGACAGAATAAAGTAGGCAGCAATTTGTCGGATGTGCTGGGTGTGCTGCGTTCGCTGGAACTGCTGGCGGCGGATGAGTATTACGGTGTGCAGGAACGATTTTCGCGGGTGGCGGATTTTGGGTTTTCGAAAAGTCCGGATGAGACTTTTGCGAAGTGGGGCGGACACGATGTGGCGCTCGCCGATATGGTGCGAGTGATTCGGACGTTTCGTCCGGATGTGCTGGTGGCGCGCTTTTCGGGCACGGAACGAGATGGCCACGGGCATCATCAGGCTTCGAGCATTCTGGCGAAAGAAGCGTTTCGGGCGGCGGCCGATCCGAAGCGGTTTTCTGAGCAGATGGCGCAGGGATTGCAACCCTGGCAGGCGAAGAAGTTCTACATCGGAAATGTGTGCGGATTTGGCGCGATGACGTGTCCAGATAAGGACTGGACGGTGAAGCTGAATACCGGCGAGTCCAGCACCGATCTGGAGGGATCGTTCGTGCAATTTGCGATGCGCGGGCTGCGGCATCAACTATCGCAAGGGTCGGCAAACTGGACAGTGGACCCGGGAGATCGATTTACGTTCTACCAGCTGGTGGATTCGGTCCAGCCAGCGAAGCTGGATAAGGATGGACACGAAAAAGATTTTTTCGATGGGATCGATACAAGTTTGTCGGGACTGGCCGCGAGGCTGGGAAAGGAAGAAGCGAAAGTTCCGAAGTTGCGGCAGGAATTATCGAAGATTGCAGAGAAGGTTCGACAGGCGAGCGACGAGGCGAAGGGGCAGGATGCGTCGGCTGCTGCCGCGCCTTTGATGGGAGCTGTAGCGGGATTCGAGGAGACGGCTGCAGAAGTCGAAAAGGCGAGCCTGAGCGCGGGTGCGAAATCCGATTTGCTGATGCGGCTGGAAGAAAAACGCGAACAGGCGGAAACCGCACTGAATCTGGCTCTGAACGTGACGCTGGAGGCGACGGTGGTCACGCGGGCGGACCCGAGCCCGACGGTTCCGAAAGAAGCGGAGGCAACGACTACGGTTTCGCCGGGGCAGGATTTTTTAGTGGCCGTCGATTTTCATAATGGATCGAAAGACCGAGTGTTTATTGACCGGCTGAAGCTTGAGGTGCCGGAGGGTTGGGCCACGATATCGGATAAGACGAAGCGGACTCCGATCAAACCGGGAGAGAACGAACACGTCGTCTTTCGCCTGCGCGTGCCGAAAAATGCGGCGTATACGCGGCCTTACTGGCATCGCGACAATCCCGAGACGGAGAGCCTGGTTCACATCGACGATGAGAAGTACACGACGCTTCCCTTCCCGCCTCCGTTGCTACGGGCGCAGGTGGAGTATTCAATTGCCAACCCGGGTGGGGCGCAGGGTAAGAGCGGCATTGGGGCGACGGTTGTCACTCGTTTTATGGACGATGCCAGTGTAGAACGGGCGCGACCGCTGGCGGTAGTTCCGGCATTTTCGGTTGCTTTGGAGCCGGGTACGCAAGTGATTTCGACGCATAACGGCGAGAGTTCAACGGTGACGGTGGGTGTGACCAGCAATTTAAGCCGTGAGACTCGAGGGGTGTTGCACCTGGAGTTGCCGGCTGGCTGGCGATCGGAACCGCCGCAATTCGCCGTGGATTTTACGCAACGTGGCACGAAGCGCGACTTTCAATTCAAGGTCTTCCCTGCAGGGTTGCAGGAAGGCAAAGCTGCGGTGCGCGCCGTGCTGCAGGCGGACCTAGCCGGTCAGACCGAAAAATTCAGCGAAGGCTACACGCTGGTTTCGCGCGAGGATCTGGGCAGCTTTTACTATTACCAGCCGGCGGTGCAGCGGGTGAGCATTGTCGACGTCAAAGCGCCGCATGATTTGAATATTGGCTACATCATGGGCGCGGGCGACGACATTCCCACGGTGCTGAAGCAGGTGGGGATGGACGTGAGGGTAATTCCCGCTGAGACGTTAGGGAGCGAGATCCTGAGCGGGTATGGGACGATCGTTCTTGGAATTCGAGCGTATGACACGCAGAAAGAGGTAGCGGCCAATAATAAAAAATTGCTCGATTTTGTTCATGACGGCGGAACGCTGGTGGTGCAGTACAACGCCGGGGTCGGTGACTTTAATAGCGGACACTTTACTCCGTACTCCGCGGAGTTAAGCCGGGCGCGGGTTTCGGTGGAGGAAGCGGCGGTCGATATTCTTGCGCCGGAGGATGGAATATTTCATTATCCGAATACGATTACGGCTCGCGATTTCGATGGCTGGGTGCAGGAACGTGGGCTTTATTTCATGGATAAATGGGACGAGCATTTCAAGCCGTTGCTCTCATGCCACGATCCCGGCGAAGAGGCGCAGAAGGGCGGATTGCTGCGTGCGCAGTACGGCAAGGGAACTTATATTTACACGGGATATGCATTCTTCCGGCAGTTGCCGGCTGGAGTTCCGGGAGCGGTGCGGCTGTATGTGAATCTGTTGAGCGCGGGGCATGAAAAGCAGTAGTCAGTACCCAGTACCGAGTACCCAGTTTCCGGTGAGATCTGCACGATTTCTCAACCATGAAGCGACAAGAGCAATGGCAGCCTGTCTTGGATGCTGAGCTTTAGAAGTGGAATGCAAATCATTGGCGGAACTTGTCAATGAGTTGCAAGTGGAACAAGCCTATGAGGTCGAATTCGGCGGCAAGCGATACCAAGTCGAAGTGCAACTCCTTGAGAATACGCAAAAGTACTTGCACGTGGGGGTGGACGTAGACGACGGCAGCATGCCCGCCTCACAACGACCGTTAGGATCGAGTTTTATTCGCGAGAAACAGGGCGGCGAAAAAGGCAAGTAAACATAAATGCACGCGATTCGTATTTACTCCTACGGTGGTCCCGAGGTTATCCAGTGGGAAGAAGTTCCGACACCGATCCCCGGTCCGGGGCAGGCCTTGATACGCGTAGAGGCCGCCAGCGTTAATTTCCTCGACATCCAGAAGCGCCGCGGAGAGCTTGTTGGGCAAGCGTTCTACCGCCGCAGTGTGGGAAATGAACCCGATCTGCCTGCCACTCTTGGTAGCCAGGGAGTGGGGATTGTAGAAGCGGTCGGTCCTGACGTCCACAATGTTCACGCGGGCGACCGGGTTGTCTTCGTGGGAGATTCCTACGCCACACATGCGCTTGCCCCAGCCGCGTGGCTCATCCGCGTTCCTGGGGGCGTTGGCTTAGAACAAGCGGCGGCGGGTATGAATCAGGGATTCCTGGCTTATGCATTCACGCATTTTGCCTATCCGGTGAAAGCTGGAGATTGGTGCCTGATCCACGCAGCGGCTGGAGGGATAGGACTGTTGCTTTGTCAGATGGCGAAGATGCGTGGGGGACGCGTAATGGGGGTTACCTCGAGCGCGGAGAAGGCCGAATTTGTAAAAGCATCTGGCGCGGACGAGGTCATTGTTTCGACCCAATCCGATGTTGCGAAGGAAGCAAAGCGGATGGCTGGCGGCCGAGGGGTCAACGTGGTTTTCGACGGAGTCGGCAAAGATACGTTTGAGGCCAGTCTCGACAGCCTCGCTCCCGGTGGCTACCTTGTGATCTACGGACAGTCGAGCGGGTACGTGCCGCCGTTTGATCTTATGAAGCTTCAGGAGAAGGGATCGTTGTTTCTGACGCGCACGAACGGGAGTCCTTATTTCAGAGAATACCCTCGTTACCTTGAGCAGTTCGTTGACTGGGTAAGGCAGGGGAAACTTTCCATCCGGATTGATCGCACGTATCCGCTGGCGGATGCCGCCCAAGCGCATGCGGCGTTTGAACAGCGGAAGATTAGCGGGAGAGTCTTGCTTCTTCCCTAGGCATCATCTTGCGTAGCCATCTCGACTCGCCTTACACGAAATGCACGCGCTACCGCAAAACAATTCGGATTCTCCTGGCCTGATCCGCGGGATGGGGCTGGGGAGCGCGACTGCGCTGAACATGATCGACATGATCGGCGTCGGGCCGTTTATTACCATGCCGCTGGTTTTGGGCGCGATGGGCGGGCCACAGGCGCTGCTGGGCTGGATTGTTGGTGCGCTGTTGGCGGTGTGTGATGGGCTGGTATCGGCCGAATTGGGGTCGGTGTTCCCGGGATCGGGCGGGTCGTATCGCTATTTGAGCGAGATTTATGGGCCGCAGAAATGGGGACGGCTGATTTCGTTTCTGTTTATCTGGCAGCTTTCGGTCAGCGCTCCGCTGTCGATTGCGAGTGGCTGCATCGGGCTGGCGGGCTATGCCGCCTATTACTGGCCGAGCCTGGAAACGGTTTATTCCGCGCACACTTCGGCGGCGCACATCCCCTGGGCGGGATCACTTCAAATAAGCTGGGTCGTGACACCGGGAACCGCACTCGCAATCGGCATTTGCATTTTCACGGTGCTGCTGCTCTATCGACGGATCACGGTGATCGGACGGCTTTCGAAGGCCCTGTGGGTCATTGTGATGGGGACGATGGGATGGATCATCTTCGCGGGGTTGACGCATTTCAACGCGGCGCGTGCGTTCGATTTTCCTCCCGGCGCGTTTACGCTGTCGCGCGGGTTTTTCGCCGGACTGGGTGGTGCGCTTCTGGTGTCCACTTACGACTATTGGGGTTACTACAATGTTTGCTATTTGGGCGATGAAATAAAAGATCCGACGCGCAATATTCCGCGGGCCTTGCTGCTTTCCATTCTGCTGGTTGCGTGTCTATATCTCATGATGAACCTGTGCATTCTGGCGGTGGTGCCGTGGCGAGAGATGCTGCATGCTGGCCAGAACAACAGCGGGCTGTACGTTGTCTCGATCTTCATGCAGAAGATTTATGGGGCGTGGGCGGCACGTTTGGTTACGGGCCTGGTGATTGTGACGGCGTTTGCATCGGTTTTTTCGTTAACTCTGGGCTATTCGCGCGTGCCTTACGCGGCGGCGCTGGATGGAAACTATTTCCGGGCATTCGCCAAGGTACATCCAGTCTACCGCTTTCCGTATGTATCGCTGCTGGCACTGGGAGCTGTGGCCGCGGCATTTTGTTTTCTGCGGTTGCGGGATGCGATTGCGGCGCTGGTAGTGATCCGGCTGGTGCTGCAGTTCTTGGTGCAAGCGGTTGGATTGATCGTTTTCCGAGTGACGCGGCCGGATGTGGTGCGTCCATTTCGCATGTGGTTGTATCCTTTGCCGGCGCTGCTGGCGATTGCCGGATTCTTATTTATCCTGTTCAATCGCGAGAACGCGCTGAAGGAAGTGCGATATGCGGCTGTGATATTGTTGGCCGGCCTCGCGGTTTACATGATTCGCGCTTGGCGCGGGCGGGAGTGGCCGTTTGGGGTGGCGAAGGCTTCGGGGTAGATCGCTTTGCGGATTAGGCAAAACCGTTAACACAGAGGGCGCCTTCGACCGCGCTCAGGGCAAGCCAAGGGAACACAGGGTAAGGCGCTTTCGACCGACGTCTGTCGAATGATCAATGAAAGATGATCAAAGAAAGTGGAGGAGATCATGATGAGGAAAACGGTCATCGGTTTTGCATGCTGTTTACTGGGGTTAGCAACGATTGCGGCGGCTCAGCACAACAAGGGGAAGGATGAACATCGAACGGTCACGCAAGTGTTAGACCAGTCTGTGAGTAATGCTGAGCACGAGTTCGTTCCGGCGGCGGAGGCGATGCCAGAGGATAAATTCGGATTCGCTCCGACCAGTGGCGAGTTCAAAGGCGTGCGGACTTTTGCCGAGCAGATCAAGCACGTTGCGGCGGTGAACTATATTTATGGCGCGGCGATTCTGACCGAAAAACCACCGGTGGATGTGGGCGACGAGTCGGGGCCGGCGTCGATTAAGACGAAGGCGGAAATCATCAGCTATCTCAAAGATTCGTTTGCTTATGTGCACAAGAGCATCCAAACCATCAACGAGAGGAATCTGGTTGAACCGGTGAAGAGCCCGTTCGGTGAAGGATCGGTGACGCGGCTTGGAGTCGCCACGAGCGTTGGGGCGCATTGCTTCAACCACTATGGACAGATGGTGGAATACCTCCGCATGAATGGCATCGTGCCGCCGGCAAGTCGGTGACGCGGACTGCGGTATCGCTCTCGACTTCGGCGGTTAGCGGCTGCCGCGTCGCGGAGCAACGGATGTGAGCAGCAATTCAGCGCGGAGTCCGTTTCGCTTCAGGTGAGCGGCCACAGATTCACGTGCTTTTTTAGTCGAGGAATTTGGATCGAGAAAAACGATCACTGAAGGACCGGCACCGCTAAGGGCTGCGCCAAGGATGCCGGGTTTGCCAGTCAACTCCAACAGGCATGGAAGCAAAGGGCAAAGTGCGGCGCGATAAGGCTGATGAATGCGGTCTTCGAGCGCGGCGGCGAGTAACTTCGGGCGTCCCTGCATGAAAGCCGCAAGCAGCAGCATGGAGTTCTGAATGTTGACCACCGCGTCGGCGCGGGGATAGCTTGCGGGCAAAGCGCGACGGGCCTCATCGGTGGACAATCGCTGCTCGGGGATGGCGAGGAGCAGCGGCCACTTCCCTTTCGGACGAATCCCAACCACTAGTGCCTCGGCCTCGCCGGACATACGCGCGACGGTCAGGCCACCCATCCAGCAGGCCGATGCGTTATCGGGATGATGCTCACGCCGGGAAGCCTCGCCGATGATTTGAGCATCCGTCCAATGCAGATGGCCGAAGTGATTGGCCAGCGCAATGCCCGCCAGTCGAGCCGCTGCGGATGAGCCGCATCCTTTGCCGATGGGGATATCGTTCTTGATGCGAAGAGATAGCGGAACGAGTTCCCAGCCATGCGTTTGGAGAACCTCGCGGTAGGTGGTGAGGATGAGGTGATTCTCCGCCGAGCCGCAGATTTCCGGGTCGCGTCCGGTGGCACGGATGGAGAAATCGGACGCCGGCCGGGCATCGATCTTGATATAGAGATTTATCGCGAGGCCGGCAGCGTCGAAGGCTGGGCCAAGGTTGGCTGAAGTGGCCGGCAACTCAAGGTGCAGGGAGGCTGGGCCGCCGCGCTTTTTCGCGCTGTGCAGCTTGTCGAGCTTCTTCACGTCGATCTTTTTCTTGCCAGTCTTCTTTTTGTCGATCTTCGTCTTGTTAATCTTAGACATTCGAGTTTATCGGGTGGGCTTTCTCTGCCTGGTCCAAGGTCTTGAGTACGGCGTCGAGAGTGGCGTCGAGGACCAAGGGAGGATGACGAAATGGATTCAGCATCGCGCTTTGAGGTTCGTGAATGGTGCCGCGGAATAAATTGCCGCGATGGAATTCCATGGTGAAGTCGGGATCTTTCAGCAAGTTTCCGGTGAGAACCAAAACTACGGTTTCATCCGGCTTCACGAAGCCTTGCTGCAGCAATTTTCTGAGGCCGGCGAGAGTCACGGCGGAAGCGGGCTCGCAACCAATTCCCTCGGCGCCGATTTCGGCTTTGGCTTGCGCGATCTCCAGTTCGCTGACTTGCTCGCAGGCGCCTCCGGTGGCTTGGATCACATTTACGGCTTTTTGCCAGGAGGCCGGGTTGCCAATGCGGATCGCGGTCGCACGAGTTTCGGCGTCCACGCTGATGAGTTGTTTGCCGCTCGCTTCGCGCAGTGTGCGCACCAGCGCGTTCGCGCCTTCGGCTTGAATCACAGACAACTTGGGCAGACGCGGGATCAAGCCGATCTCGCGCATTTCGAGCAACGCCTTGCCGATGGCGGAACTGTTGCCTAGGTTGCCACCGGGCACAATTATGTGATCGGGCGGATGCCAGTCGAGTTGTTCGAGCAATTCGAAGGCGAGAGTTTTTTGTCCTTCAAGGCGGAACGGATTGATGGAGTTCAGTTGGTAGACGGGCGCACGCCGCACGAGTTCCTGCAACAAGCGGAGGCAGGCATCAAAATCAGTTCTGAGTTGACATGTGAGGGCGCCGTAATCGAGCGCCTGCGAGACCTTGCTCCAGGAAATTTTGCCTTCAGGCACGAGGACCAAGCTTCGCAGGCCACCGCGCGCGGCGTAAGCGGCCATGGATGCCGAAGTGTTGCCGGTCGAGGCACACGCGACCCATGAGTATCCGGCCTGCTTGGCGAATGTTGAAGCCACGGTCATTCCGGCGTCTTTAAATGAACCGGTCGGGTTCATCCCTTGATGCTTGGCGAAGAGGCGCCGAACTCCAGTGCTGTGAGAGGATCGAGGAAGTTCATACAGTGGAGTGTTGCCTTCGCGCAGAGTGATGACGTGCCGCTCGGGCTGGGGCGCAGGGAGAAGTTCGCGGAATCGCCACACGCCGCTCAAATCGAGCGGCAAGTTGGAAGAGCGGCGCTGATGCCAGATGGATTTCAAGTCCGCGGCGCAGAGCTTGCCGGATCTCCACGCGGGGTCAGTGATTTCAAGCAGATTGCCGCACTGCGAGCAGCGAAAGTCCTGCGCGGGTGCGTGGCTCAGCGCACCGCAGCCGATGCAGTGAAAGCCAAAGGCGGCTGAAGGCACGCCTGCCTCAGGAGTTGCGGAAGGGCGCATGGAGTCGGAGATTATTTCTGACCTCGCAAATATTGGTCGGAGCGGTTGATCCAATCGGCGCGGGGAGGATTGAACACGTCAAGGTCTACCGTGTCTTCGAGGGCTTCGGCACTGTGAGGCATGTTCGAGGGGATGCAGAGAACTTCGCCGGCGCGAACCACAATTTCCCGGCCGTCGATCGAGAACTTCAGCGCGCCTTCCACGATATAAGTAAGTTGCTCGTTGTGGTGGCTGTGCTCGGGGACAATGCATCCTTTTTTCATGAGCACGCGCGCCAACATGATTTCCTGCCCGACGACGAACTGGCGCTGCAGGAGCGGGTTTAGGTCTTCCAGCGGAATAGTGTGCCATGGAATGTATTGCAGCGGCGGCGTGCCGGCCGCGTGTTTCGCCATGGCGCGTTTTGTGCGCGAGTGAGACTTTGCGTCTTTTGCTTTTGCTTTCTTGCGTGGGGAGGGCTTGGTTTTCAATTTGTTCTTCATGGCAACTGTGCTCCGTGGACTTACCATTGTACGAGAATCGTGTGGTAGAGACTAACGATATTGGAAAGAGCGGTGCTGGGCTTACGCGACAGGCCGGTTAAGCGGGAGATCCTTCGCTGCGCCTGAAAAACGGCTACGCTCAGGATGACACCGCTGTAGAACTAGCGGCTGTAGGTTAGGTCTAAAATCGGACAATATTCGCGGCTTGCGGGAGCGCGGGTGGGGATTTAGTCTGGACAAAACGAGGTATCGATGAAACGGAAAAGTCATTATGCCGAGACCAAGGCGGTGCGAGGCGCGGCTGATCTAAAGAAGAAACACGGGCCGCTCTCGACTCCTATTTATCAGACTTCAACGTTTGAAGTCGCGGACAACGACGAGCAGGAGCGCATCACTTCGACCGATCGCTATTACACTCGTTGGTCAAACCCGACGAACACGGTCGCCGAAGAGACCATCGCGGCGCTCGAAAGCGTCGATGCCGCGCTGACCTTTGCCTCAGGGATGGGCGCGATTACGACCACACTCATGGCGTTGTTAAAGACCGGCGACCATGTTGTCGCGCAGCGCGAAATTTACGGCGGCGTCAGCAAATTTCTATCGCAATGGCTGCCGAAGATGGGCATTGAGACCACTTTTGTGGATACAACCGATTATGAGCAGCACGCGCAGGCGATTCGTCCGAATACGAAGCTGCTGTATCTGGAGTCGCCGACGAATCCTGGCTTGCGGGTGGTGGATTTCAAGAAAGCGGCAGCGCTCGCCCGCCAGCACGGACTGATCGGCATGATCGACAGCACGTTCGGCACGCCGATTAACCAGCATCCAGCCGAGTATGGCATCGACCTCGTCATGCATTCCGGCACGAAGTATTTGGGCGGACATGCGGACCTGACTTGCGGGGCTGTGGCGGGGCGGCGCGAATTGATCGAACAAATTAAAGACACACGGATCACGCTGGGCAATTGCATGGATCCACATGCGGCGTGGCTATTGATCCGCGGCCTGAGGACGCTGGCGGTGCGCGTGGCGCGACAAAACGAGAACGCTCAGCGCGTAGCGGAATTCCTGGCGCAGCACGCGAAGGTGCGGAAGGTGCACTATCCGTTTCTGAAGGACCATCCACAGCATGGGCTGGCGCGCGCGCAGATGAGCGGTGGCGGAGGCATGGTTTCGTTTGAGGTGGAAGGCAACGGCGAGAATGCACGGCAGGTGAGTGAAGCGCTGTCCTTGTTTACGTTAGCGACGAGTTTTGGTGGCGTCGAATCGCTGGTGTCGATTCCGGCATTGACGTCGCATGCCATGATTTCGGCAGAGACGCGCGCAAAGATGGGTGTGACCGAACAGTTGGTGAGGCTCTCGGTGGGCATCGAAAATGCCGATGATTTGATCGCCGACCTGGAAAACGCGCTGGAGGCGGTGGTAGTGTCGCAGCCGGCGCAGGTGGGTTGAGGATGCAGGGCTAGTTGTTCTCCGGCTCGTCGTTAGGATAATGCGTGTTAAAGCAATCCCGCCCTATGGGCCGGGATTGCTTTGCAGCGCTGGGGGAGAAGACTAGAAGATGAACTTCAGAGCGAATTGCAAGATGCGTGGAAGGTGAGCCGCTGCGGCCTGACCGAAAGCGACGCCGCTTCCAGGGAAAATACAGGAAGGGTCACCCGCGTTGTTATTGGCTCCGCCATAGCAACCAATGGCGCTGCTGGCGGTGCCTAGCCCCTGATTATTAGCCGCCGAACCAGCATCGCCCCCCAGCCAGGAATATTCCGTATGGTTGAAGACGTTGAACGCTTCCGCTCGGAATTCGAAATACTTGTTTTCGGTGATGGCGAAGTGCTTCAGTAGCGCCATGTCGAAGTTCGTGCGGGTCGGGTTAGTGAGAATATTTCTTCCCGAGTCGCCAAACGTCAGGCCCTGGGGTGCAACAAATACAGATGGATTGAAATAGAACGGGCCGAAATTATTTCCGGCAAGGGTGTGTGGAATACCGGAGTGTGGATTACCAACGATGTCAGGCCATGAGGATCCCGAGGTCGCCACGCCGCTCCCCACGCCGGCATTGTCCCCCGGAACGCCGCTTCCGCCCGCATTGTAAATACTGAAGGGCGTGCCGGTTTGGACGATAGTGATCCCGGACCATTGCCAGCCGCCGAGTATCTTGTGAGTCAGACCAGACTTCTTGAACAGGGGCAAATCGTAAACGTAGCCGATATTGAAAACCTGACGCTGGTCAAAGTTGGAGCTGGCCCGGTATAGGTTGAGATTGTAGCTATTGATCGCACCCACATCGCTGTAGTCGGAAGAGTCATCAATCGAGTGGCTGTAAGTGTAGGCAAGATTGAGTTGGAGGCCTCCGATGCTGTGACGAACGGCCACTTCCAACGCATTGTAGTTTGAGCTTGCCGTCTCTTCCTTGCGAGCGATACTGCCGATGCCGTTATAGGGACGATAAGGATCTGCGATATTGCCGCAGGCGACGGCGAGATTGTTGGCCCAACTTCCTGTGGTGGTAACTCCGTTGCCAGTATCCACGTTGGCGGTGGCTGTAGCCTGCGCAGTGGCGGGATTAATTGAAACCGAGCTGCAATCGTCCGCCGTTATGAGTTGCCCCGGACCGTACGGATTTAACGAAGCGGGAACAGGATGGAGTTCGTTGAGCTCGAATTCACGGGTTAGGTGAACACCCGCGCTTCCGACATAGGAGAAAGTAGCGACAGTGCTCTTGCCTAGATCATGCTCAATATCAAAGTGCCACTGCTGCACATAGGGCCAGATCGCTTTGTTGGGAATGGAAACGAATGTCAGAGGAGTCGTGGTAGCGCCCAACGCCGAAGGATTGACGTTGGCGTAGCCAACGATGTTCGATACGGTTGCAGTTTGCGTAAGAGGGTTGTATTGCTCCAAGGTTCCGGCATTGGCCTCGCCTTGATTGGTATGTTCGAAGAAGATGCCGTACCCCCCACGAATGGCCCATTTCCCGTCGCCTTTCGGATCGAAGGCGAAACCGAGGCGCGGCGCCGGGTTAAACAAATGCCCCTTCATGCAACCGGCAGGTACGCCGGCGGTAACGCCGCAGTCTACCCATCCGTTGTACTGAGGATTCGGTATGGTGCCTCCTACGAAATCATTGGCATCGGTGAAGCTCGCCCCGGGAATATAGTGTGCCGGATCGAAGTTCCAGGCATTGTGGTGAATTTCGCGATAGGTGCCGTAAAGGCTGATGCGGAGCCCGAGGTTCAGAGTAAGGCGCGGGGTAACGTGAAAGTCATCCTGAAAGTATGGCTCGAAGATCTTGTAGCGGTTGTAGGTTTTGATTGAAGCCTGTTCCTGCTGAAACTGCTGCACATCTCCTTGCAACAAATCGGCGAATGCGTTGCCGGTGGTGACCAGGCCGCTGGTGCTGAAGGACAAAATGCCGTTGGTGCTGACGCTTGGCTGAGGGATTTCGTTTTTTTGAGCAGCCACGAAATAGCCGCCGAACTGCAGGTTGTGCTTGCCAATAATTTTCGTGACGTTGTCTTTGTAGGTATAAGTCGGGTTGGAATTCAAAGGGCCGTTGGGGATGTAGCCGGGATCTTCGTTGATGCCGTTGAATACGCCGCCGTTGAGGCTGATTCCCGGCACTTTGCCGCCGAAGCCATTCTGGAAAACTCCCACTGTCATCCCGGAGGGACGCTGCCAAGCTGGACCGACCAGATTAAGCGTGATGTGGTCGGTGGTGTAGCTTGCGACAAACTCGTTCAGCAAAGTGGGCGAAGCCGTGGCCGTCAGGCGTGCCACCATGCTGACGCCCGGGCCAACAAAATTCGTCTCCACCGTGGGAAAGCTGGTTCCGGACGTCCACAAGGGCGTGGGATAAATTTGAGACCAGGAGTCGTGGATGTAGCGGAACGAAGCGCGAACCTTATCGTTGACGTTGTGGTCGATTCTGAATAATTCCTCGCGCCAGTGAGTCGGCAGCGAAGGATCTTCGAGCCACTGATTCGTGCCAACGTTCGGCAGAGGGATCAAGTTTTCGAGTGCGTTGACGGTGACGGCGTCACTTGGGTTAACCGTAATCTGATTATTGGGAAACGGCAGGCCGGTCTGGGGATTGATCGGGCAATCGCTCGGCGAACTCGAACAAATGTCGTTGAAATTTCCGGCGCGATTCGCAACCGACGGAACGGTGGTTAGCGAAAATCCGCTCGGGACTATATCCCGGCGCCACTCCTCAGAGAAGAAGAAAAAAGTTTTTTGTTTGTCCTTGTTGTAAAGTCCGGGGATATAAACCGGGCCGCCGATGGTGCCGCCGAAGTCGTTTTTCTTGTATGACGGCACGTTCGGCAGGAAATATTGAGTCGCGTTGAAATCGTCGTTGCGCACGAACTCGTACAAATCGCCGTGGAAGGCTTTGGTTCCAGACTTAGTTTCGATCTCTACCGTGCCGGAGCCGTTGCGCCCGTATTGAGCGCCGTAGTTCGACGTTTCCACTTTGAATTCGGCAATCGCATCGACGCTGGGATAAACGTTGAGAGAAGTATTGCTGCCGTTGTCGAGGGCATCGCCACCATCCATCTCCCAGTTGTTGTACTCGGTGCGGCCGCCGTTCACGCTGAATGCGACGTTTCCGTTGACGCCGACCTGCGCTTCATCCTGACCAGATTGATTCGTTACTCCCGGGACCAGTGTGATCAGCTGAGTAAAATTGCGGCCATTTAATTCGAGTTGCGTAATTTCCTTGCCTGTCACTGCGCCCCCCAGATCGGAAGACTGGGTTTCCACTTGCGCGACTTCCGAGCCTTGCACGACTACCTCGGTGGCGATGGTTCCGACTTGCAGGGCCACGTTTACGCGGGCCTTGTCGGCGACCCGTAGGACGACGCCTTTGGCTTGGTACTTCTTGAAGCCTTCGGCCGTCACTGTAAGGTCGTACGAACCGATGGGAAGGGAGGCGAAGAGAAAATCGCCGCTGCTGTTGCTGCTGCCGCTGCGGCTGATGCCGTGATCGGAGTTCGTAAGCTCGACTTTCGCGTTGGGAATGGCGGCTCCGCTGGGATCGATGATCGTACCCGTAATTGACGCGGTGTCCTGGGCCAAGGCGGCCGTGCAGAAAATCAACACCAGTGTTGCAACTATCAGCGGCGTACGGTTCGAGATCATGATCAAGCCTCCCCTTTGTTCCGAATCAACTCCGGAATCACCCACATCTTTCCGTCGTGAATCCTGCTGAAACTGTAAACGACGATCCCTAGATCGCGGCCTCAACCAAAAACGTTCAATCGTTTATTAAAACGTATGAATAGTGCTTTTATTGGGCATCCGATGTCAAGAAAAAAACGCTTCACTGCCCCTCGGAGGCGATTCGGAGCATTCGTTTCGTGGCTGCATCGTGAAGGCCTAGCGAAGCGACTGGCGAATCCTAGCGTAAGTGCAACGATTCGAGGCTAATCAGCGAGGCCAATCAGAGGATCGGAAATTGCTTAACCGAGATCCCCGCGCAAAACCTCCTACGCAAAATTCCCTACAGAATGCTACGCGTCGATTCGCGAACCACCAAGTCGGGTACGACCTTTCGGTGGTTGGCGGCGACCTCACGTTTTTCCAGAACGGAGTGGATTCCCTCAAGCACAATGCCGACGGCGTTTGCGCCCATCGCCTCCATGGGCTGGCGAATGGTGGTGAGGGGCGGAGTGCAAAGGGCGGAGGCGGCGACGTCGTCGAAGCCGATTACGGAGCAGTGCTCAGGCACGCGCAGGCCATTTTTGCTCAGGGCCCGGATCGCGCCGAACGCGGTCATGTCATCGAAGGCCACCAGCGCGGTGAACTGCCGCTTCTGTTTGAGCAACTCCTCAGTGAGTCTTTGCCCAGCCTCAAAGCTCGAAAGCGGGTCGCGGGATTCCGGCAGATCGACGATGAGACGGGAGTCCAGTTCGAGTCCGCAATCCTTGGCGTACTTGCGGATTCCGCGCCAGCGCGGAGAACTATCCGCCAAGGTTTTGGGACCGCGGATGAAAGCGATTTTTCGATGACCAAGGGAATGCAGATGCTCGAGCGCCAGGAAGCCTCCGACTTCGTTGTCGACGATGACCGAACTCATGGAGTCGCCTTTGAGTTCGCAGGCGATCAGAGCAGTGGGGATACTGCTTTTTTCCAGATCGGCGAGCACGTTGATATCGAGAAAGAGCCAGTTGGCAAGAACGACGAGGCCCTCGATGCGGCGATCAAGCAACATTTCGAGATAGCGTTCGAAACGGCTACGTTCGTTGTGAACGTCGGTGAGGATTGGCAGATAGGAAGCCTGGTACAGCGTGTTTTCGATGCCGCGCAAGACCAGCGTGCAATAGGGATCGGTCATGTCGAAGACCATGACGCCGACCGTGTGGCTCCGCTTGCTGCGCAACGAGCGGGCGAACTGGTTGGGGCGGTAGCCGAGTTTTTCCGCGGCGCGCTCAATGCGCTTTTTGGTGGCCGGAGGAATGTACCGCGCGAGCGGAGCGTCGTTCAGCACGATCGAGACCGTGGTGGAAGAGAATCCGCTCTGCTTGGCTACATCACGAATCGTGACCATCGAAATACTGCCTTTTAGAAAACGATGCGCTATGATCCGCATCGAAACTGTGTTGGCCAACGCGGCGGCGTCAGAGGTGCTTGCGTTGCACGCGAAGGCTGGCGGACACTACAGCAGAGAGTGAGACGAGTGTCAAGCGCCGGGATTAGATTATTAGTGACAAATAGTCTGCTAGTGGTGGCCTTAGCGGTGACGACGGCGGCGCAGGGTTCATTGCCGGAAACTGCGGCAAAGCCGCGTGGGACGGCCTCTACAGCCTCCGCTGCGACGGGACATCCGGCGGAAAGTTTTCGTGCCGGACAAGAGGCGTTAAATCATGGGCAACTCGATGCTGCGGAACGAGATTTTCGTGCAGTGCTGACGGCGGACCCGCAATCAGGCGCAGCTTATGCCAATCTTGGAGTCGTCTACATGCGGCGCAAGCAATGGACCAGGGCGCTTGAAATGCTGCACCACGCGGAGCGATTGCTGCCGCAGGTGCCGGGAATCCGGCTCAATATCGGGCTCGCGTACTACCGGCAAAATGAATTTCTTAAAGCTATTCCAGCTTTCGAATCGGTGGTTCGTGATCAACCCGATGCGGCGCAGCCACGGCATTTGCTTGGCCTATGTTATTTCTTTGTCGAGCGATGGGTGGATGCGGCTAACACGCTGGAGCCGCTCTGGACGCAGGAATCGGGGCAGTTGAGTTATCTCTATGTGCTGTCGATCGCGGCTCATCGTGCCGGCGAAAAACAGTTGGATGAAAAGGCCACGGCGCAACTGGTGAAGGCCGGCGAAAATTCACCTGAGTTTCATCTATTCATGGGCAAGGCGCATCTCAATCTCGAGCAGTACGATATGGCGCTAGCCGACTTTCAGGCAGCGGCCGAGGCCAATCCGAAGCTGACGTTCGTTCATTTCAACCTGGGACTGACTTATCTGAAGAAGCAGGATTACGAACGCGCGCGGGATGAATTTTTGAAGGATGTGGCCGTGGAGCCTGATCTCGCGCTGAATTACGACGAACTCGGGGACGTCTATGTTCTGATGGAACAGGACACGGCTGCGGAAAAGAGTTATCACGAGGCGCTGCGGCGCGATCCGAAGCTGGTGAATTCGTACTTTGGCCTGGCGAAAATTTATCAGCGGCAGGGAAAATATCAGCAGGCGCTGAGTGCGATTGATGCCGCCGGCAAGCTTGATCCTCGGCGCACCGATATTCACTATGTGAGGGGGCAGGTGCTGATCCATATGGGACGGAGGGATAAGGGCAAAAAGGAACTGGAGACCTCGGTCCGTATCGACAACGAACGCCGCGCGGAACGGGAGAAGCAGGTGGAATCCGGCACAGTGCCTTCGCCAGAGTTGCTGCAGGAAGATCAGTGATGCTGATTTAGGTCCTAGACTGCTTCAAGACTGCGGGATTGATTGGCGTGACGAGCGACTCTAGTCTAAGATTCTTGTTTGGCGATTCCAGTTCGACGCACTTGCCGTTTTCAGAGGATCACATTGCTTGCAGGCCGACTCGCAGGCGGCATTTCTTTCGTGCCGTCTCGGGCAGCGTTTATGTTGTCGGAGGAATCGAAGGTAGTGAGTTCAAATCCCCGCATGTTGAAAATCAGGCAGCTCGTAAGAGCTATTATCTTCGCTTCGTTGCTGACGGCATTCTCGGCGGTGGCAGTTTCCGCCGCCTTCGGACAAGTGCTTGACTTCACGATCTCCAGCGCAAACGGTTTTCAACCAGCCGAGTTGCAACCGGGAGAAACAACTTCCGCCGATCTGAGCCTTCAGCCGTCAAGCGCGGCAGTGGCGCCGTTCGCGGCGGTCGCGTTCAGTTGCACCGTCACCTCTACGCAGGTAACGACTAATCTTCCGACCTGCGCGGTGAGCCCTTCAACCGACACGCCAGCCGCCCAAGTTTCGGTTACTGTTACGGCTTCGCCCGCCACGGTTGCGGGGTTATACACGATTGCAGTGACTGGGACGGACGCTTCCGGCACGGCCACGCTCACTTTCGAGCTGACCGTGGTTGGGACCAGCGCGAATTACACGGTCAGCGTGACGACCCCGGCGGTCCCCAGCAGCGTCGCGCAGGGTTTTGGAGCGAAGGCTACGATTACCGTCACTCCGATCGGCAGCTATACCGGGGATGTCACGCTGTTCTGCCTCTCCGTCACGCCGGCCGTTTTGTCAGCGCCCGTGTGCTCGTTCAGTCCGTCGCCGCTGCCTGTAACGGGCGGTGCTCCGCCTACCGCTACGCTCACCGTCACGACCTTCGGAACTCAGAACACCACCACAGCGAAGCTGGGGATGTCGCGATTGTTATATGGGCTCTGGCTGGCCGTTCCGGGGCTGGCACTGGTTGGAGCCAGAGCGAAGAGAAAACTCAGGAAGAACGCTCTCGGGTTGCTCTTGCTGCTGGTGGTGGGCGGAGGATTCCTCTTTCTGCCAGCTTGCAATACGAGTTCAAACAGCAGTCCAACATCACCCACCGGCAGTGTGACTCCAAAGGGCAGCTATACGTTTACCATCACGGGGGTCGACGAAAACGGCAACTCGCCGAGTAACGCCACCACTGGGGCGACCGTCTCTGTCACGGTGGATTGAGACAGTTATCCTGAAGCCATGCGGCGGACCGTCTTCCTGTCAATCTTCCTAGCTTCGATCCTGCTGAGCAAGGCTGTGGGTATGCCTGCACCGAAAACACCCAGCAGTCCCAACGACAAAGATAAAAAAAATAAGGCCGGGCCGATCATTGTGCGCTGGGACGAAGCCCAACCCGGCTGTACTTTTACTCGCAGTGATGAGGGCAAGTATCGCTATGGGCTTTGGTCTGGAGATCTCGGCATTGTGCTGGCGGTGGATGCGAGAGAGGTGCAGATCATCCGGCATCGCATTGAGCCAATTCTCGGCGTCATGATGACCATTCGCTATCGCGGCACTGGTGTGGACACCGATCCAGGAACGATTACGCTGCAGTTTATGAAGCATTTTAAAGTGGTGCAGCCCGCCCTTGACCCCGACGACTACGCTCAGAAAATTCAGAGCGATGCCGATGCGCTCGACGATGAGGCGCGGCGCGCACTGGCGAAGCATCCCGAGGAAAAACAGGTTCGCGAGGCGCGGTTACAGGATTATCAGAAATCGGTGAGCGAACTCATCGAGTTCCTGACCAAGAACAGCATGCGACCGGCGCACCTCGACCCGGGCAATCCAGAAGCGAGCGGGTGGGTATTTTTCAATACGGATAATAAGTGGATCGGCGGATGGAAGGCGCAGGAGGAGTTTGTTTTACGCGTGCCGCTGGATGGGAAAATGTTTGAGTTCCCCTTTCGTCTGCCGCCTAGTAAGGGTGAAGTACTGCTGCGGAAGAGGGATTGAGTGGCAGAAGCTATCGCAGGCGTTTCGTCGTATCGCTGAGGGAGTCTTGCGTGCGTACTGTTCTTTCGCCCCGCTGGGGCTTGGTCGTTTTCACGATCGACCCAGAGCTTACGCCCTGGGCTGCACTCTAACGCCGCTCCGCGGCTGAAGTCCCTAGATACGAATCACTAGGTGAATTACGATCGGTTACGATGCGGCGCGCTGGCTCTTGCGCTGAATTTCTCCGGCTTGATTCATCAGGATGTCACGGAGCGATACCAAGCCTCGCAATTCTTTGCCCTCGACAATGCACAGATGACGGAAGCCGAACTCGTGCATGATGAAGAGGCACTCGTCGATGCTTTCGTCGAGATTGACGGCGCGCGGGTTGGCGGTCATTACTTCGGACACGGCCGTGTGGCCGGGTGTGCGCCCTGCGGCGACAACGCGGTTCATGATGTCGCGTTCGGAAAAGATGCCGGCGAGTTCTCCGTTGCGAACCACGGGCAGGGCGCCGATGTTGTGTTCCATCATGAAGCGAGCGGCTTCCAGCACGGTGCCGGCAGCGTCGATTGAGTAAACTTTGCGGTCTTTCACGATCTCGCGGAGGGAGGACATAAACGGCTCCTTCAGGGTTCAAGTGATGGTTGAAGCTCCCACGGAGTGCCCAGTTCCGTGGTTTCTTACTTTACCATATGGGGCTTAAGGTCAGGGTGCCAGCCGCCTAAGCGAATTACCGCTCAACCAGGCCTTCCAATGTGGAAAAGAATGCCGGATATGAGATTGCCACACAATCGCTTCCGTGAATCAGGGTCTCTCCGCGGGCTCGCAGCGCGGCAATGCTGAAGGCCATGGCAATGCGGTGATCGCCGAAAGACTGGATTTCCGCGCCGTGCATCGTCTGGCCGCCGGGAATTCTCAAGCCGTCTTCGCGTTCCTCTACTTGCGCGCCCATCGCACGAAGGTTCGTGGCGATCGAGGCGATGCGGTCGGACTCCTTCACCCGCAACTCCATGGCATTGCGGATCTCGATTCCCTGCTCTGTATACGGCGCGATCGCGGCCAGCACGGGGATTTCGTCGATCAGCGCGGCCGCATCGGCTCCAGCGATGGTTGCGCCCTTCAGACGGCCGCCTTCGACTTGCAGCGTGCCCACGGGTTCTCCGTGCATTTCCTCGAGTTGCGTCACGGTGATGCGCAGGCCCAACTGGATGAGAATGTCGAGCAGGCGGGCTCGGGTTGGGTTCATCAGTAGGGCTGGGATGGTGAGTTGTGATTCAGGAAAAAGAGCGGCGGCACTGAGGAAGAATGCGGCGCTCGATAGATCGCTGGGAACTCGGGCTTCGATTCCGCGCAGGCGCTGGCCGCCGCGAATTCGAACCTGGTTTCTCGTTCGGTCAAGATGCGCGCCGAAGGCCTGCAGTGCAACTTCACCATGATCTCGTGTGCGCAGGGGCTCCTCGACACAGGTTTCGCCGTCGGCAAGTAGGCCAGCGAATAGGATACAAGTCTTTACCTGTGCGCTGGCTACGGGCATCTTATAATCAATGCCTTTAAGTTGCGTTCCGGCAATGCGGAGCGGAGGGTGGCCATTTTGCGCTTTGATGTGAGCACCCATGGCGGTCAGCGGAGTGATCACGCGTTCCATTGGCCGACGGGAGAGCGATTCGTCGCCCGCCATTTCAGTGACGAAGTTTTGTACCGCCACAATGCCGCTCAGCATGCGGATGGTCGAACCGGAATTTCCGCAATCGAGCGCGTGCGTTGGTGCGGTTAGCGACGGGCCTCTTCCCCGCACTTCGATGACGTTATCCGTGCCCTCTTTGTTCTGACGGTCCCAACTCACTCCCAGGGAGCGTAGGCAACCGAGCGTGCTGGCGCAGTCGGCACCGGTTGAGTAGTTCTCCAGGCGGGAAGGCCCCTCGGCAATCGCGGCCAGCATGGCATAGCGGTGTGAAATGGATTTGTCGCCCGGAAGACTCACGCTGCCCTGCAAGTTGCGCGCCGACCGCACGATGGATTGTGAATCGCTCTTCATTCCCTATCCAATATAGCGGATGAAGAACGGCGACCGCTCAGGAGCTGGCTTGAATGGATTTTTACTGCGGAAGGCCACTCACAGCTGCGACGCAGGTTGCTGGGCCAGCGTGATCGACAGACGTTCAGGGGTAATCGGAGATTATTCCGTCGACTCCCCAGCTTAAGAAGCGATTGATCGCCGCCGGAGCGTTGACTGTCCATACGAATACCTTCTTGCGTTTGCTAATCTCGCGCAAGAGTCTTTGCGAGAGAAGCTTGTAGTGCGGAATCACGTAGGAAACCGGCAACTCGTTCCATAGGCTCAACTGGACTTTCGTCTCGCAAATCAGGCCGAGCGGAATGGTCTTGTCGAGGTTGTAAATTCCGGTGAGCACTTCCGGAATAAAGGAGGAGACTACGAAACCGCGGCTCGGTGGGCTCTGGCGAAGCAAATCGACGGTGATTCGCTCCAGGCCCGGAACCTTCAGTTCGATATCGAGAAACGCTGTGCTCTGGTAACGGGCCAGGACATCGCGCAAGGAAGGCAGAGCTAATGATTGAGCCGGGTGCTGAGAAATCTCGAGGCCGTGGGTGGTTGGATCGTGGCAGATTAAGGCTTGCGCGTCGCCCGTGAGCCGCACGTCGAATTCGAAACCGTGGCAGCCATGAGACAGAGCAAGATCGAATGAAGCCAGCGTATTCTCGGCAACATTTTTCACGCCGCGCGCCCCGCGGTGACCCAGCAGCAATGCACGATTTCGCATCACCTTTGATTTTACTGGTCGCGGTCGCTAATCCAGATCGAAATCGCGGATGGGCTTGCCGGTGTCAGGAGATTCCTTGGCCTTTTTGACGGCCTCCTGAAACTTCTTATCCAACAGTTCCGAGGCATGCTTTTGCGCTTCCACCGACTGGCGAAAGATCGATTCGCGGCGGCTGTCCTGTTCCTTCATGGCGCGAGCGGCTTCCTCCATATCGTTAAACATTCTGGGCTTCACGGCTGGGGTATGCGCGATGACGGCGGCGGTTGCCGTGTCAATTTTCAACAACGCGCCGCAGCAGGGGCAGGTGACTTCAAGGTTGGCAGGGGTCTTCGCCATTCTGCGAATCATACCGCAAAACCGTGAAGGGGGTAGCGGTCAGCGTTGAATCTTGATGGGAAAAATGTGGATAAAATTTAGCAATTCCGCTCCCAGCAGGAAGATCGAGAGCAGCACAACCATGACGGCCATGAGCTCTCCGAAGCTCAGGCCGCGGCGGTTGGGCTCGGAGCGCCGCACGGCAAGGCTCAAAATGTTCAGCGTGGCAAACCCGAACACGACGGCCCAGAGGATGTTGTAAACGTCAGTGTGGTGGCTGGAAAGGCGTTCCAGCAGCACCAGGCTTGCCACCAACGTGGATTGGACGCTTCTCAGGTTGTGCAGTGCAGTGCAAGTGGTGCGCGTGAAACCTGCGATCAGCACTGATGTTGAAGAAAACGACATAACTTATAGCGGAAGAACAAAGAGGCCGCGATCGACCCAAGTAGTGCATATTACATTTTTTTTGCCTGCCGGTCACGAAGCATCGGCATCGGCGCGAAAGGCATCCCGGCAAGCGATGGGTGATCCGACTGTCGAAGCCTGGCCATTCGTTGAGCTCGGACAGTTCCCTCTTCTCCGGATGCTTTCAGTAAGATGGACGCATGGCTAGGGTGCGAGTCATCTTCTTTGATGTGGGCAATACGCTTCTCTTTCCGAATCGCTCAAGGATGCTTGCTCCGATCACGAGTGACCGGCATCCCACGCTTGCGGAGTGGCAAGCCCGGGAACGGCAAACGAAGCGGGAGTTCGACCGGGGCATGCAAAGCGGCAAAATCGACCACGGCTTCTGGTGGATGTTTCATAGTTTCCTGCTCGAAGATATAGGCGAAAATGCCAGCACACGAGATGCCTTGCTGCCGGAGTTGGTGCGGAACACGCAGAACTCCGCTAACTGGGATCAGATTCTGCCGGGAACGTGCGAAGCGCTTAAGCGCATCGGGCAGAGCTTCCGTATTGCCGTCATCTCGAATGCCGATGGCAAGATTGAGCAGGTACTCTCCAGCTGCGGAATTGCGGATTGCTTCGAGAGCATCACGGACTCGGGAATTATTGGGATCGAAAAGCCCCGCCGCGAAATTTTCGAAGCGGCGCTTGAAGCGATGAAAGTGAGAGCGGAGGACAGTCTTTACATTGGAGATGTCTACTCTGTCGATTATGTTGGAGCACGAAATGCGGGCATGCAGGCTGTGCTGTTCGATCTGGCGGACGCTTACCAGGACCTTGATGTCCCTAGGGTAGAGTCAATGGCGCAGTTTGAAACGTGGCTACAGGATCAACTCCCGTCGTAAAATCGTTTCACCATGATCGATTCCACACGACTTTTATTATTTCTGACCGCGGCGGTTTTGCTGGCGGTGGCGCCGGGACCTGGGATGCTCTATGTGCTCGCACGAAGCATGGCGGGCGGAAGGCGCGAAGGCGTACTCTCAGCCCTCGGCACTTTCCTGGGAGGAATGGTGCATGTTTTCGCCGCGGCTCTGGGAGTTTCCGTGATCCTGGCGCGGTCGGCGTTGGCGTTTGCAACTGTGAAATACGCCGGTGCGGCTTATCTGTGCTTTCTGGGCGTAAGAATGATTCTAGACGCGCGGAAAGAGAAGGATTGCTCTCCAGATGGTCCTGCATGCGACTTCCCCCGAGCAGCCGAAGCCTCGCCGCGAAATCCGCTGTGGCAGGGCGTCGCGACCGAAGTGCTCAATCCCAAGACGGCGTTGTTTTTTCTTTCATTCATTCCCCAGTTCGTTCACCGTAGCGCAGGACACGTGTTCTTTCAGTTTGCCTTGCTGGGAACAGCCTCGGTGGTTCTGAATACTTCGGCGGATTTGATCGTGATACTGTTGGCCGAACCGCTGGGGAAAAAGATTCGGGCTTCGACAGTATTTCATCGCAGGCAGAGAACCGTGACTGGCGCAATTATGATTGGGCTGGGAACCTACCTGGCTACCAGCGAGAGCACTTAGGCTGGAAGTGAGTGGAGAGCAAGACTACATCTCGAGAATCTGGTGGTCGTGGCAATCACTGTGAATTACATCGTGGATACTTTGCAGCAGTTCGGTTCCGTAGCGAGCGACGAAATATGCGCCGGCCACGCCTCGTTCCTGCAAGGCTCGTTCGGGATACAGCGTATTGCTCAACCAGTCGGCATGGCGACCAACAACTTCACTGCGGCGTAACTCGGCGGCCATGGCTCGTTCGCGCAGGCGGTCGAGTTGGTAGCGCACCTTCGATGAACCCGTCTGACTGGCTTCCACCAGCGTGGGATCGAGCTTCGCCAACGATTCCTGCAAATTGGAAAAAGATTCTTCCACCGACTGGTTGGCGCGGTCGAAGGCCTGCTGCAGTCCCGCCGGCAAGGAGCGCGACGCGAGTTTGCTGCGCAGGGCGTCCGGTCCTTGAAATGCGTCGAGCACGGTTATGCCGTAGTGCTGCATCTTGCCCTGTACCTTAGGGTCGATGATTGTGGCCGAGAAGCGAGGCACGATGGGCGTTACCCGACCCGAAATTATTTCGTACACGGCGCCGACTTGTGCGAAGTACGCCGCCTCAGCCGCGCCGCCTGCATAAGCCAGCGTAGGAAGAAGGTAGTCCTGCACCACGGGGCGCAGGAGCACATTGGGACTGAAGTTTTCCGGCGCCGCATCGATTTGACTCAGCAACTCGGCCGGCGAAAGTTTTTGAGCACCGGAGTCCGAGCCAATCACAAATTCTGCAGCCTGATTCGAACCACTGACACGCCGGTGAATCGCGGTGCGAGCGCCTTCGCGTGACCCAAAAACCAGCACGGACGACGGAGTCACTTTTACCTGCTGATAATAGCCGGCTTTGTCTAGCGCCTCACCTCGCGAAGTCAACGCAGCTTCCAGGTCTTGCGCGCGTTCAATCGCCATGCGATAGACCGGCGCCGCAACGCGGTGCAACTCTGGATCTGAGGCATCGAGCAGAATCACTCCCCAGGGTGCGAACAAGCGCGTGTAAAAGCGAGCGAAGGCTGTACCAAGACTTTCTCCGGGACGATAAGACTCGCGGAGAAATTGTGCAGCCTCGGTATCGCCAAGCAGAGCAGCGGCCTCCTCAATGACAGGCAGGATTTCGTCGCCAAGTTGCACGTTGCTCACTGGCGCGTCCGGAACGCCGTGGCTGGAAGTCGTGAATGTGCGGAGAACGCCGTCAGGGCCGGGAAAGGAAACGTGATTCACTTCGGCGAGATCGTGATCGTAAGTGGCGAGCCAGAAAACGGGGACAGCATTGATGCCTGCGGCCGTAGCTTCTTCGGCCAGCTTCACGGCGGTCATCGCCTTGTAGATCGAAAACATCGGACCACCAAACAGACCAACTTGCTGCCCCGTCACCACCGCGAATGCTCCGTTCTTCAGGCGGTTCAGGTTGGCGAGAGTCTGCGGCGAAGCTCCCCAGCATTTGTTCTGGCGTTCAAGAATCGCACTGACGCGCTCGCGGCGGGAAGGATCGTACTGCACCGCGAATGCCTCCTTCTTAAACCACTCGCTGAAGTTTGGAGAATGCGGATAGAAAGGTTGGACGCTGGGCGAGTAGGAGAGGAAGTCGGTGAAAAGGCGGGTCGTCTGCGGAATTTGGGCGAAGGGCAGACAATGTGCTTTCACCGAGTACTCTCCTGACATCGACATTCGGTACGGGTTTGGACGGATGAGGTCATTGCTTGTCAACGTCACGCCTGTCAACGCTAACACGTTCTAATGATGTCGTTCTGTGGCCCGTAGTTCAGATGCCCGCAAATAGGCCCAAGATGCAAGATAATGGTGGCGGGCTGCGCTAAGGCTACGCAACCGAGATAAGAACCGAACCTAGGAAGGCATTAAGATCGCACAATGAATTCGACTGCTCCTCCACATATTGGTGGGCCGCTCACTCTGGAAGGCTCGGTCGTCCGTCTTGAGCCGATTCGCCTCGACCACGCCGAACTCTTCTGGAATGTCGCGAAGGACAGCGTCGACGAAACCTTCCAATGGATTCCCTACCGCATGAAATCGCAGGAGGATTTTCAGCAGGCCGTCGAGAAAGCTCTGGCCGAGCAGGAACACGGCGAGTCTGTGGCTTTTGCTACAGTCGAACGGATCTCCGGGGAGGTGATCGGAAGTACCCGGTTTATGAACATTGACCGCGTCAATCGCCGCGTCGAGATCGGTTCCACTTGGATCGTGCCAGCATGGCAGCGCACCGCCGTGAATACTGAAGCGAAATATCTGATGCTGCGCCATGCGTTCGAGGTCTGGAAGTGCATTCGGGTCGAACTGAAGACTGACGCTCTGAATCAGAAATCGCGCAATGCGATCCTGCGCATCGGCGCGAAAGAAGAAGGCACGCTGCGCAGACATGTGATCACATGGACGGGCCGCGTGCGCGATTCGGTTTACTTCAGCATCCTGGATAACGAATGGCCTGAAGCAAAGGCGAAGCTGGAAAGGTGCTGCCAAGGTTAGAACCACTTCCGTGTTCTGATTGCGATTCGAAAGTCCCGCTTATTTCGCTCTCATGGCATCAATTAGGGATTCGAGGGTTGAAAAACTAAGCCTACGGAAGCCGACGATACTGATTTGTCGATAAGTTTATCTTTGATATCTCTTCGAATCGTTTCGAGTTCATCGACGGTCATGCCCACCGGAGTAACGGACGAGATACGATGAGGATTGTCGAATTCAATCATTAGAAGCTTCGACTTGTCCGGTTTGAACATCACAAGACAATTTTCTGTTAAACGGTGCGTCTGAAAATGACTAATAACAATTCCATACCACTCAGAGTGATCCACCTGATTTAGAAAGAAGAAATCATCATTCAGTAATTGAGCAGATTGAGTGATCCCCATCGGCGTCTCCTTTAGTTATGTATGCCGTCTAAAGCGTCCTTAATTATATTCGCTTTTTGTTCGCTTTTGTGATATTTAATTTCTCAGCCATGCCCGCCTCGCTGCCTGCTTTTTCCGAGGGCCAATACCCTACCGTGGGATGGCTATTCCTCGACCTCAACTCCTATTTCGCCTCGATTGAGCAGCAGGACCGGCCCGAGCTGCGCGGCCGACCGGTAGGCGTGGTGGCGGTGGATACAGATTCCACCTGCTGCTTGGCGGCAAGTTACGAAGCTAAAACTTATGGCGTGAGAACGGGCACCTTGGTGAAAGATGCCAAGGCCTTGTGTCCGCATATCAATCTTGTAGTGGCGCGACCAAAGTTGTATGTGGAGTATCAGCAGAAGATCATTCAGGCGATGGAAGAGCATCTGCCGGTTTACAAAGCTTTCTCCGTGGACGAAATGGCTTGCCAGTTGATGGGCCGCGAACGATTTCTGCCGAATGCCACAACACTGGGCTACAGAATCAAGCAGTCCCTGCGCAATCTTGGCGTGGCGCTGCGTTGTTCGATTGGCCTTGCGCCCAACTGTTATCTCGCCAAGACGGCCGCAGATCTCTGCAAGCCGGATGGGCTGACCATATTGCTCAAAGAAGACCTGCCGCAGGCACTGCACTGCATGAAGTTGCGCGACGTGGTGGGGATCAGCCATGCCATGGAGCATCGGTTGCATAATCGCGGTATTACGACCGTCGAACAGCTTTGCAAATTGTCTTCGCAGCAAATGCGCGGTATTTGGGGCAGCGTGCAGGGAGAAACCATGTGGTATTGGTTGCATGGCGAAGATTGGAAGGAGAAGGCTGCTCCCCTGCGCAAGAGCATCGGCAAACAACATGTGCTGGCGCCGAAATATCGAACGAGAGAACAGGCTTATCTCGTGGGGTTGAAGCTGCTGAGCAATGCCGCGATCAAGTTGCGCCGGTTAAACATGTGGGCGCGAGGCATCGGCGTGACGATTGCCTTTAGGCACTGGGGCCGCGAAATAAAGGATGAGACTGAACCCTCCGGCTGGAAGGCTCACCGAAACATTCACGCCTGCCGCGATACGATCACACTGCAAGAGCACTTTCGCGAGCTTTGGAAACAGTGCCCGACGAATCCGCCGGTGCACGTCGGCGTATGGCTCTATGACTTAATTCACGATTCACAACATACGCTTGGATTCTTCGACGATCCCAAACGCGAAGCCATCAGCAAAGTAATGGATCTGATTAACAAGGAGTACGGCCAGCACACGGTCTACATGGGCGGCATGCACGGCCTGAGCGATGCCGCGCCCACCCGCATTCCGTTCTTCAGCGTGCCGGAGCTGGCGGATTTTTGATTGGCAGCGCCGCATGCTCGACACGGTATTTTCAGCATTCTGGATACGGAGTGGCGTTGAACAGCGATTGATGACCGCACTCGTCTTCCGTTGATACAAACGTCCTGATCTACGCCGTTGACGAAGCCAATCTCAAGAAACAGGAAGCTGCCAAACAGTGGCGGTCTGAACTGTGGAAAAGTCGCCGCGGCCGCATTAGCTTTCAAGTGTTGCAGGAGTTCTACGCCAATGTATCGAGGCGGTGGCCCGCCGTGCGTGAACAGTCCGTCGCCGAGATAAGAAATCTGCTAGCGTGGCGACCCGTACCCATCGATGCTGCCGTTCTGGAGAATGCATGGAAGATTGAAGAGCGATACCTGCTTTCGTTCTGGGACTCGCTCATCGTTTCGGCGGCGAAGACGGCTTCGTGCCGTTATCTGCTGACGGAGGATTTGCAGGCGGATCAGGAGATGGATGGTGTGATTGTGGTGAAGCCGTTTCGGAGCAGTCCCGAGGAAACGTTGGGTCTCAGTTGACTTTTTGTAGTGCGAAATTCACGCGGTAAGTAAGCACGCTGGTACCCGGAGCCTTCTTCAACGCATACCGAAGGGCATCGTCTACATCCCGCGCGATGATGATGCCTTCCACTTGTTGGCCAGTCTCTGCGATATTTTCCTCGACCCATGCCATGTATCGGAGGATTTGACCAACCGTCGCATCGCTTGTCTGGCCCTTCTTAAGCTCAATCACCACCAAGTTGCCCGTGGCTGTATCTTTGCAGAGAAAGTCAATGCTCCACTGGCTGGCAGGAAACTGGCGTCCGTTCTCTTCATCGGTTACATACCGCTGAAGGCTTCTGCCAAAATCGATGTGGTTCCAATTCTTGTCAATGAATTCTTCAAGGTGAGTTTCCAGTGCAAATTCGGTAGCGAGACCACGAATTTGTCGCCCACGGCGGAAGAACTGCTCGACGTGATGGGAAACACACGCTCGGTTATGGCTTCAAAGTCTCGTTCTGGTAGGTAACGCACACCTCCTTGGAGGTAAACGCCCCAATTTTCTTTGTTATCGATGAAACTAAGAACGGAAACGACATCTTCCACCTTGCACGGATGCTCCCACAGTTGCGTGTCGCTTAGTCGTACTCCATATTCCGCTCGGTAGAAGTCAATTCCGTGGGAGAGTTGTTCTCGTTCTGCAGGAGATACTGCAAAGCTATCGGAAGCGAGCGTAGCCGACGCAGCAAATGCGCGGTGGGGAACCCCTAGGTAGAAAATGACCTTATCCCCGGCTTTTAAAGCACGCCGATTCGGAGTCTTTTTTCCCAAGCCCCAAAACTGATCCCGAAATCGACGTTCGATGATTTCGAGGGGGTCGGAAATACCTTCGTCTCTATGAGCTGTCGCACAAAATATCCAGTGACTCATCGCCAGCCCTTATACCCCAATCACCCCGCACAATTCCTTCACCGCCGCCGCGCTCTTATCCAGCCCAGCCTTCTCTTCCGCAGTCAGCTTGATCTCGATGATTTGCTCGATACCCTTCGCGCCGAGCTTTACGGGGACGCCGACATAGAGACCGCTGATTCCGTATTCGCCTTGCAAGTAAGCGGCACAAGGCAAAATCTTTTTCTTATCTTTCAAGATGGCCTCGACCATCTCCGTCGCCGCTGCCGACGGCGCGTAATAAGCCGAACCAGTTTTCAGATACTTTACGATTTCCGCGCCACCGTCGCGGGTGCGCTGGACCAGGGCTTCGAGGCGCGTCTTCTCGATCAACTCGGTGATCGGAATCCCGGCAACCGTGGAATAGCGCGGCAGGGGGACCATAGTATCGCCGTGGCCGCCGAGAACGAATGCAGTCACGTTCTCTACGCTGACTTTCAGTTCGTCGGCGATGAAGGTGCGGAAGCGCGCGGAGTCGAGCACACCGGCCATGCCGACGACGCGCTCACGGGGAAATCCGCTGAGCTTGAAAGCGGCCTGGGCCATGGCGTCCAGCGGGTTGGAGACGATAATCAGAATGCAGTTCGGAGAATACTTCACCACCTCTCCGACCACCGCCTTCATGATGTTGTAATTCGTGTTGAGCAAGTCGTCGCGGCTCATGCCGGGCTTGCGCGGAATGCCGGCGGTGATGACCACAATGTCAGAATTGGCGGTGTCTTTATAGTCGTTGGTGCCGGTGATGTAGGAGTCGCGCTTCTCGATCGGCATGGCTTCGAGCAGGTCGAGCCCTTTGCCTTGCGGCACACCTTCGATGATGTCGATAAGGACGACGTCGGCGAGCTCTTTCGAGGCGATCCAGTGGGCCGCAGTTGCGCCTACGTTGCCGGAACCTACGATGGTTACTTTCTTACGCATGGATGAGTCCTTTCGAAATTCTGCAGTTAGCGATTGGCAATTAGCCGTTAGCACCTCGCCAGCACCGTGATCTGCCTCTGCCGGCGAAAAACAGATTCCTCGCTTCGCTCGGAATGACAAACCGGAGAGGGGCTGAATGCTAACGACTGATGACTAACGATTAATGGCTAGTTGCTAGTGGCCAAGTGCTAATTGCTAATTACCCTACACCAGCACCGCCGCGCCCATATTCTCAATAATGCAGTCGGCGAACTGGCTGGTCTTCAGTTTGGTTGCGCCTTCCATCAGGCGCTCGAAATCATAGGTGACTTTCTTTTGCACGATGGTGCGCTCCATACCTTGCTCAATTAGATCGGCAGCTTCGTTCCATCCCATAAATCGGAACATCATGACGCCCGACAGCATCACGGAGCCGGGATTGATCACGTCTTTATCGGCGTACTTTGGAGCGGTGCCATGGGTCGCTTCGAAGATGGCGTAGCCGTCGCCGATGTTGGCGCCGGGCGCAATGCCGAGGCCGCCGACCTGGGCGGCACAGGCATCGGAGATGTAATCACCGTTCAGATTCGGGCAGGCCAGGACGGAGTATTCATCGGCGCGGGTCACGACCTGCTGGAAAATAGAATCGGCAATGCGGTCGTTGATCATTATTTTTTTCTTCCACTGACCTTTGCCGTGAGTCGCGTAAATGCGGTCGAGAACCTCTTTCACTTCCTGCTCCATAGCGGCTCGAAACGCGGGCGGTGCGAACTCCATGCCGGGCTCAACCAGTTCGGCATTCTGCGCGACGGTGAGATTCGGATTCTTATCTTTGTTGTCGACGATCCAGCTCTCGCGCTCCGTCACCACTTCGGCGCGAAATTCTTCGGTAGCCAGTTCGTATCCCCACTTGCGAAACGCGCCTTCGGTAAACTTCTGGATGTTGCCTTTGTGAACCAGGGTCACGCTCTTGCGTCCCGTTTCGATTGCGAAACGAATGGCCATGCGCACAAGGCGCTTGGTTCCGGTCACAGAAATGGGTTTGATGCTGATGCCGGAGTCGAGACGGATCTGCTTCTTGCCGCCCTTAAGCATGTCCTTGTTGAGGAATTCAATCAGTCTGGCGCAGTCGGCAGTTCCCTCTTCCCACTCAATGCCGGCATAAACGTCTTCAGTGTTTTCGCGATAGATCACAACGTCCATGCGCTCGGGATGTTTCACCGGCGAGGGCACGCCCTGGTAGTACTTCACGGGGCGCACGCAGCAATAAAGATCGAGAATCTGGCGCAAGGCGACGTTGAGGGACCGAATGCCGCCACCGACGGGCGTGGTCAGTGGGCCTTTTATAGCGACGCGGAACTCACGCACGGCATCGACGGTGTCATCCGGCAGCCAGGTATCGAACTTAGCCTTGGCCTTCTCACCCGCGAAAACCTCATACCAGACTACGCGGCGTTTGCCTTTGTAAGCTTTTTCAACGGCCGCATCGAAGACACGCAGCGATGCTTTCCAAATGTCGCGGCCGGTCCCATCGCCTTCGATAAAAGGGATTATTGGATTATCCGGCACGTCGTACTTGCCACTCATGTAGCCAATCTTTTTTCCGTCGGATGGTACCGTTACCCCGTTAAAAGAGCCTGCCATTGCCAATCTCCCTAAGAAAGTTCCAGACTGTTGTAAAAACTCTCAATTATAGAGAAAACCGAGAAGCAGAAACGAACGAATCTTGGATCACGTAACATATTCCCGTTTCGGCGACCCGTTTGCCGTGACATGGACCACACGTTGCAGGTCACATGGTGTTCAAAATTGAACACCGACTGTTCGAAACTCACCAGCGTCTTGTTCCAAAATATTTACGCACTCCGACCGTCATGTAGCGGCCCCACGGGCCGTTATTGCCCTGATCGGCTGCACCGAGATTCGTGTCGCGCGCGCCCAAGCGGTCGAAAAGGAAATGCTGAGTGATGCGAAACTCGAATCCTTTGTCGATATAGATGCCGACTCCCCAGGAATGTTCGATACCGATCGCATCCGGCGACCAGGTGTAAAGCGTTTGCGGTATGGTTTTGCCGAAAAGAAATGAAGGCGCACCGAACACCATGAAGCGGCGCAACTGAGTCTGGCCGAAGGGGCGAACCTCCAGCATGCCAGACAGCATGTAGCGCGCAAACATACTGCACGGAGCGTTGACGCCGCCGTACTGTCCCGCGTTGCCGGCGCAGATCCCGGGGTCGATTTCGTTGTGCGGAGGCGCAAGGTCAAACTCCGCCCATCCCCAAAACATGTCGCGAGGAAAAAACATGCGCGGCTGAGGATCGTCGTTGTTACTCGGCAGAGTGCTGACGGGCGTCGTCTGCGCACTCGCCAAAACGGAGAACAATAGCGGTATTGCGAAAATCAACAAAAACTTTTTCATCCGGCCTCCAATAGTTTCTTGCGCGTTGGGAAGATTTGAAGAGATTGAATGACGTGCCATGCTTTCGATTCGCACGCCGCGAATCGATGGATTGTCGCTAGGTGCGAACCGGGAGCGGAACATTGTAACCTGGAGCGCAACATTGTAACCTGCTGGCGATCAACCTGATGGAGGGCCTCTCCGCCGTGACGTGACCTGCGCAGACTCCACCACTCTAATGAGGCTTGCGGCGACGTTACACGAGGTTACACGACGACACCGGCTTCCAGAATCCATATCCGCAATTCTGATTTATTCCATTCATTGAATTGATGTGGACTCGGTTTAGTTGCAAAGAATTGCAGCGCAAGCACCTACGGTTTGGCTGACAGATTGCTAGTTCTTTTGGATTAGAAAGCCCTAAACCCCCATGCCCCAAGAAGTTTCTGTCTCATATCAAGCCGTGAAGAGCAAGGTGTACCGGCTGATTGACGCCCTCGTCGTCGGTGAGAAATCGGAAGCCGACGTTCAGGAGTCGATCCGCCGATGGTGGGAGCTCATTCATCCTGCCGACCGCCCGATCGCGCAGAAATACCTACTGATCGTCCTTGAGCGGTCTTTTTCCGCGCTCGACTCAATTGAAGAAGGTCTGATGGCGGTCACCGACCCTGAAGTACAACGCCCGTCCGAATCAGCTCGCGCCCTGCGACTGGTTGGCCGGCTGGTAAGACAAACCGCCAAGCACGCCTCGCTCAATAGCACAATCTAAGATCTACCGCCGGCAGCGTGTACGTTAACGACGCCTCGCTCTTCCAAGAGCTATAATTCAAGGACCCCTGAGAAAGCATTTCGCGAGGAAATCGATGATCTCTAATTATCTTCAGGCGTTGTGCCGGGTTCGCAGCTATCTCTTGTTGGGAGGGTTATCAATTATGGCTGGATCGTTGCTTGCGGCGTCGGGAATCTACAGTTTTACGCTTAACTCCATCGATGGGCAGCCCGCGCCTCTCGCCGACTACAAGGGCAAAGTGGTTCTGTTGGTGAATGTGGCCAGCAAATGTGGCTTCACGCCGCAATACAGCGCGCTGGGGGCCACTTACGAGAAATATAAGAGCCAGGGTTTCGTCATCCTCGGCTTCCCTGCCAACAACTTCGGCGCGCAGGAGCCTGGCACCAACGAAGAGATCAAGACCTTCTGCAGCCGCAAGTATAACGTGACCTTCCCCATGTACGCGAAGATTTCCGTGAAGGGCGAGGACCAGGCTCCGCTCTACTCCTACCTGACCAAAGACACCGGCCCCGGCATCACCGGCGATATCAAATGGAACTTCACCAAGTTTCTCGTCGACCGCAACGGCAACGTGGTTCAACGCTTCGAGTCAGCTGTCACGCCGGACTCTCCGGAAGTGGTCTCGGCGATTGAAAAGCAGTTGAAGCAGTAGTTTTTTCCGCCAATATCTCGAAAGCCCGTTTCCAGATCGCCTCCGTTGTAGCGTGCGAGATCCCGTGTCGACTAGGCAACTACTCAGGATGCCCCACCCGTGGCATTTTCACGGGTGGGCTGCCGCGAATTCCGCCTCCAGTTCATCGGTCAGAGCTAAATCGCCGCGCTCCCCGAAACCAGAGCTTCGAATCCGCAAAATCTCCTGATCCCATCGGCATCGCGGCCCACCCGTGAAACCGCCACGGGTGGGGCATCCAGTTCACGGCGGCTGGAGGAAATAAGTCGGCTGCGCCGGCCCCGCCCTTACTTCTTGCCGTCGTCACTCCACGGAGGCACGACTCCGTTGATGCGCGCGTACGCAATCAACTGTCCCAGGTGCTCAGCGATGTGGGGAACGATGTAGAGCAGCATGCCGCGATATGTGATCTTTCCTCCGGCCCAGTCCATAGTTTTTTCGAGGTTCGCGTCGGGCAGGTCCGTGATTGCCTTCTTGGCGTGGGCATACGACTCTTTAAGCATGGCGATAATTTTTGTCTTGTCGGTGGTGGATTGTTCGAAGTTTTCCACGTCGAGTCCTGGGGGAATCGCCACGCCCACCAGCTTGTACATGTTGTAATTAGCGGCGCTGGCGTGGAGCAGTACTTCGGCGATGGAGCGCACGCCGGGTGCGGGACGCCACGTGTACTTCTCGGCCGGGATCGCCTCAGCGAGGCGCGTGAACTCGCTTTCTTGAATCATGACCAGGGCCAGCACTTCGGAACGATAGCCGGTCACTCCCAGCGTGCCGTCCCGGAAAGGATGCACCTGTGCCGCTGCTTGAACCGCTCCAGTCGTAAGAGCGAACAGACAGAATGCCAAGAAAATGTGTTTCATCGGGAAGCCTCCTCTGCGGACGAGAATTTTACCGTATCGTGAATGTGATCAGTCGATTTAAACCTAGGCCAGCCCTAATGGCTTCCTCGCGGTCAACGCCCACCAGCCCTGCTACAATTCGTTCCCAAGGCAGCAAAAGACGAGAGCATAGCACTCTCAAAATTGCGCCAGGTTTTAACTGGCAATGGCCGCTGGCAACTGGCAACTGCTTCATGGACTTCGACCAACTCCAAACTTTCTTCGAAGTAGCGCGCCACGCTTCGTTCTCCCGGGCGGCGGAGAAGCGTTTCCGCACCCAGCCGGCTATCTCTTCGCAAATCCGCGCCCTCGAAGACGAAGTCGGCGCAAAGCTCTTTGACCGGTCCGGCGGCAGAGTTTCGCTCACGGCGGCGGGAAAGGCGTTCCTCAAATACGTGGAGGAAACGCTCGATGCCCGCAAGGCAATGCTCAGCGCGCTGGCCGAGATGGAACATGTCCCGCGCGGAGCAATCACAGTGGGCGCGAACGAAGGCACTTGCCTCCATATTCTTCCCGAAGTCTTCGCCGAGTTTAAGAAGCGTTATCCGGACGTTTCGGTGAACATTAAGCGCGCCGATTACGCCAACGTTCTGGAGTCAGTGACCGACAACTCGGTCGACTTCGGCGTGGTTTCCCTGCCGGTGAAGGACAACCGGCTGACCGTCGTCCTCATCCATCAGGATGAACTGGTAGTCATCACGCCGCCGGACCATCCTTTGGGCAGGATGAAGTCGATCTCTGTTGGAGATCTGGCGAAGTATCCGCTGGTCCTTCCGAAGACCGGGCACACGCGCGACGGGCTCGAGGATCTGTTTCGCGAGCGCCGGCTGAAGCCGAACTACAGCATGGAACTGGACTCGAGTGAACTGTTGAAGCGATTCGTGGCAGCGGGCGTGGGTGTGGGCTTCATCGCCCGGTCCAATGTGCAGGAGGACGTTCGAGCCGGTGTGCTTTGCGCCATTCCCATGGCCGATGCCCAATTGAGGCGCGATCTCGCGCTCGTCTTCCGCAAGGACAAAGCTCTCAGCCGCGCCGCGCTCGCCTTCATCGACATCGCGGTGAAAAACAAACCGAATGATGCATTGAATTCATGCGCGAAATCGGTGGTGGGAAGCAGTTAGCAGTTGGCAAATGGCAATCAGAGTTCAGCCAGTGATGGCCATAAACACCTCGGCACGATTCGATGAAGAAACGATCCCCTAGCCTTCGGATGCGGTTGCTGCCGGCTTCCCTGCTCTTTTTCGTCGCGTTTGGAAATTTCGCTATCTCACCAATTAACGCTCAACCGCAGACCACGAAAAGCGCGACCGCTCAGGCTCCTACGTCCACCTACAAGCTTCTTGAGATAAAAGTGACCGGCAGCAAGCGATTTACGCAGGAGGAAGTCGCAGCTGCCTGCGGATTGCCACCCGGCGCGGTCGTTGGCGATGAGGATTTCAAGAAAGCCGCGCGGCAACTGGGCGAAAGTGGAGCCTTCCACGATATCGCCTACGCTTACTCGTACTCATCGGCGGGACTGAAGCTGACGTTTCAGGTTAGTGACGCCGACAAGTTCGTCCCAGCCTACTTTACCGACTTCGTATGGTTTGGCGACCACGACCTGCTCCAGAAAGTGCATGAACGCGTTCCACTGTTCGATGGAGAGCTCCCTGCGACCGGCCGTCTGCCCGATCAGGTTTCTGACGTGCTGCAGGCGCTGCTGCTTGAAAACGGGGTTCCAGGCCACGTCGAGTATCAGCGCACCAACGGCAAGAGCGAGCACCTAGAGTCGTTCGATTACAGCGTCTCCGGTGTGACGATCCGTGTACACAAAGTTGAGTTCCCCGGCTCGACCGCGGAGGAATTACCCGAGCTCAAGGAAGCAGCCGAGAAGCTTTCAGGGCGCGCGTACTCCCGCACCTTGCTGACTTCCTTCGCCGAACGCACGGTTCTGCCGGTCTATCGCGAACGCGGATATCTCAGAGCCTCGTGCGCTCTGCCGGAACCCAAGCCGGTAAAGCCGGCAGATTCAGAGTCGACAGAATCGGGCGACGACAAGCGCGAAATCACTTTCGTGGACGTGTCGCTTCCCATTACCCCCGGCAGTCGCTACAAGCTCAGCAGGTGGAACTGGGTAGGTAACAAAGAACTCGCGAGCGACGCGCTCCAGCCGCTGCTTCACGCAAAGGTCGGGCAACCGGCCGACACCGTTCAACTCGATGCCGATCTGCGCGCGGTTCAGGAGCTGTATGGCTCCCGCGGCTTCGTCACCGCGACCATCAAGGCGGTTGCGGAGTTCGATGACACCGCCGGAACGGTTCAATACCACCTCGAGGTCACCGAGGGTCCTGTCTATCACATGGGAGAGCTGGCATTCCGTGGCATCGATAATAATCTGGAAGCCCGGCTACGGGCCGCGTGGAAAATCCGTCCTGGCGATGTTTACGACGCCACCTACCTCAAGCAGTATCTGCCTCAAGCCAGGAAGCTGCTGCCAACGAGCGTCGATTGGGAAGTGTCCACCCATGTGACCGCATTAACACGCGATAAGACGATTGACGTCGACCTGCAATATATGGCGAAGGCACCTAAGTGAGCATGCCGGACCGCTGCCCAAATCCCATGAAATCGTGCCATCAATCGCCCCGCAGAAATAAAGTAGTATTGAGGCTGGCGTAGTAAGAAGCAATTTTTCCAGCAAGGAGATACCCATGATTCGTGGCTCGCGTTTTTGGCAATCGATAGCGGTAGGTGTATTTTCGGCGGCAGCGTTTCTTAGTCTTCACGCTGCGGCCGCGGGACACAAGCAGACCTTTACCGGCGAAGTGGGAGACTCCATGTGCGGCAAAAAGCATATGGAAGGTGAGACTGCCGCGGACTGCACCCGCGCCTGCGTATCGCACGGCTCCAGTTACGCACTGATCGTGGGCGACAAGGTCTACACTCTCCAAACCACCGACAAGGCAGCATTGGCCACGCTGGATTCGCAGGCCGGCAAGACGGCCACAGTAACCGGAGTTCTGAACGGCGATAGCATCGACGTCAGCTCGGTTGCCGCGAAATAAAGCAACCGGCTGATCGAGCCTGTTCGGGAAACCGAAAGTTTTCTAATCTTTGGCACAATTCAGTCGGCGCTGTGTTACAGTAATTCGCTTTTGCCCGGAGCCCTCCCCTACGATTTTCCGGGCGGCAAGGGCGGGACCGCGCCAGCGGGTTCCCGCTTTTTTACTCCCTGCCGCGAAATTCATACTTTCTTTACAAAGCATTGTGTTAGATTGTGCATTCTCACACTCATTATTTCTCTGGCCGGAGGCGACAGCATTGGGCAAAGACATGGTTCCCAAGCGGATGTTTTTTACCAAGGGAGTGGGAAAACACCGCGAGCGGCTAACGTCGTTTGAGTTGGCCTTGCGCGATGCCGGCATTGCGGCCCAGAACCTGGTTCGCGTGTCTTCCATCTTTCCTCCGAACTGCAAGATGCTGGCGCGGAAAGAGGGCGTGAAATATCTCAGCCCCGGCGAAGTTGTGTTTGCCGTGGTCGCCGAAAACTCGACCCACGAAGCCCACCGGCTTCTAGCCTCATCCATCGGCGTGGCCATTCCCGCCGACAAAAACACCTACGGATACCTAAGTGAGCACCATTCCTTCGGCGAAACCGAAGACGCCGCCGGAGAATACGCCGAAGAACTGGCCGCCGAGATGCTCGCGACCACGCTAAACGTGGAGTTCGATCCCGATCGCTCCTGGGACGAAAAAAAGCAGATCTACCGTCTGTCGAACAAAATCGTCCGCACCGCGAATGTGACGCAGTCTGCCGTTGGAGATAAGCGCGGGTTGTGGACGACCGTGATTGCCTCGGCGGTGCTGATTTTCGATTAGCCTCGTGGATCAATCCTCAGATTCCGCAGGGCACCGTCAGTCGTGACTGCATGCCTGAAGTGCCGGTTAACGTTCGGCAAACGAACCTGGCTCTAGCCCTCTGAGGAAGCCCAAACAGCCAGCCTATCAACTTAAAGTTAAACTTTAACACGAGCCAATTTTAATCTATTGAATCATCAACTTAGATCAATATTGCGACTGCTTATTCATGTCTCGCATCTAATTGTCATGTGATAGTACCTAAGTAACCTCTCGGCCCTTCCGAATGTAATCTTCCGTTAACAGTTTTCCCTTAGAATAGAACTGTAAGAAAAAACCGATTCAAGCATAAGGATTAGTTTTGGATATCAATACCCGCAGAAAAAAGCAGCAAGCACTCATGACCGAACTGCTCGAAAGAAAGATCCGCCTGCACGCGCAGCATCTTTATGATCAGCGTGGACAGCAGGAAGGATTGGCCCTGCAAGACTGGGTGGAAGCAGAAACTCGTGTGCTGCAGAATAGCATTCTCGCGCCGCTCTACCGAAAGACCCGCGAAACCTCTTCCGAAACCGGCCTCTAGCGCGCGAAAATCATCACGACACATGTGGGGAGGGGCGCATTCGCCCGTCCGGCGGCCCAGCTGCTCGGGCCGCAGTTCTTAAAACCTCCACGAAAGCCTACTTCCTAGCCGTCGCCACTCTCCCTTTACCGCCTTTGCTCCCCTTCTTATCCAACCTCTCCAACACCGCCGCCACAATCAAAGGCAACCCCACCGTCGCGTCCACAAAAACTTCCCCAAACCTTCCGCCTTCCGCCGGAGGCACAAACTTCCCCCACGAAATCGCCTCGCTGTAAGGGCTGCCAGACAGCCCTCCCCAGAAAACTGGCTCAGGGCAAATACGCAAGCCGTAGTGATAACGCTTCAGCGGAACGTTCTCGCCCAGCCGCCGGTGCCGCAACTCGCAGAACGGACCAAATTGCTGTGACCAGTTGCGCGGCACCCCGCCACCAATCGTGACAATGCCGAGCTTTTTCTGCCGCAACAAAGTCGCGGCAAAGTGTTCAAGATCTTCGAATGGATCAAACCGTATCTTGTGCCTGCCAGTTGATTCTCGCAAACGATTGTTCAGCGCGGTATCCAATCCCATCTCGGAATCGCTGAACGCCGGAACAAAAACCGGTACGCCCATTGCATGCGCCGACTTCAAAATTCCCCGCTGCTCGCCCGAGTGCTTCGCAAGATACGCTCCAATCGCGTGATTCAACTTGTAAGAGCACATCACCTCATTGTGATCCCAGCCCTCGAGCACCGCCGACATGACTTCTTCCACGTCGTCCAGGTTCTGCTCCGGCTCCAGCGTGTCATACACACGGTTATATCCCTGCTCGTAGAGTTCCTCGTCCGAGACCTCGGGGTTGTAGCGGAAGTGAGCGCGGCCGGTCGCCTCGACGAGCCCATGAGCCATCAGCGCGCCGGTCGAAACCACGGCATTCACGATGCCGCGATCGATTAACTCGGTCACAATCAGGCCCTGCTTGGCCACGGTCATTGCGCCCGATAACGTCATCACGACGAAGCACTCTTCATCGCGGGCCATGGCTTCGAGAACATCCGCCGCTTCGCCCAATTGGCGTCCGGTGAATGCCGTCTTCGACATGGCGCGCACCAGATCGTCGATCGAGTGCACCCGGGTCAAATCAAGCGGCTCAAGCGGGATCAGCTTGTCTTCGATAGGGTTATGCAGGCGTCGATCGACACCGTCTCCGGCATGACCCGCATGGTCGTGAGATTTCCCTCCAGCATGTCCGCCGCTATGATTGCCCTTCGTCAAGATGACACCTCCAAGCTCGCCCGCAAGTGTTCGACACATTACTTTACAGGAAGCGTGTGACAAGATGCCACGGATCAGAGGTGGGTCCATTTGCGCAAGAAAACGCTCGCGTTTTTGCCGACGAGCGATAACCAATGAACGATGAATGCCCGGCGCAGACAGCGAGGTTACATCAATCTCAGAACTGACTGCACAACTGTGGGCACTACAGCTCGAATGATTGCCGGCAGCACGACTGTCACGATGGGATACGCCAAGGCGATCAAAGACACAGCCAGTAGACTGCGAACGGTGGGTGTTAAATTGGCGATATAGGCTCGCATAGCATCCTCTTTGATCTAGGTACGGATAGTCTGCTGGAAAAGTTCCCTTCTCGTACCCAGTAGCCAGTACCCAGTACCTAGTATTGGTGTGGCGCAGGGTTTCACTGGGCACTAGGTACTGAGTACGGTCAAAGCTGGCACGCCGCAACTGCCAAGTGGTATGCTAAGCCCGTCATGGGGATGCAAAACCTGCTCCGCAAAGTTTTCCTGATCGACCTTCTCCAGGGGTTGAGGGTCACGTTCCGCTATCAGGATCCGAAGGAAATCTACACCGAGCAATATCCGCTCGAGCGGCCGCAGGTGGCCGAACGCTACCGCGGTGCGCCGCGCCTGAACGTGAATCCCGATACCGATGAGACCATGTGCATTGCCTGCGATCTGTGCGCGCTGGCCTGCCCGGAAAATCTGATCGTGGTTTCCAGCGCGCGCAACGAGCAGACCCGCCGCAAAGAGCTCACCAATTTCACCTACGACCTAAGCCGCTGCATGTTCTGCGGCCTCTGCGAAGACGCCTGCCCCGTCGACGCCCTCGAACTCACCCAGGACTTTGAACTTGCCAGCTATACGCGCGACGGTTGGATCTGGAATCGCGAGACCCTGGAAAAAGGTCCACAGCCCACGCAGTACAAGAAGTAGCTCTTAGCTTCTGGCTCTCAGCCGTCAGCCCCCACTCTTTGTCATTCCGAATCGGGCGACAGCCCGGTGAGGAACCTGCTGTTCTCGGACACTCTCCGCGCAGCCGCCGCGCATTTATTCTTGGATTGTCATCCTGAGGAAGCGGAGCCGTCCGCGAAAAGCGGACGACTCCCAACGAAGGACCTGTGCAACTTGCGGGCACGATCTTCGCTGTCGACAAACTCCATAGGTCCTTCGGCCCGCAAAGAACGCGGGCCTCAGGATGACAAGGCGTTGGCGCTCTCGGTCGATTTCCTTGCTGCCCGCAGCTACCGGATCACCTATGCCTAGCTACGGCATCCGCCGGATATTTTCCATTCATCGTTGCGCTCACACTGAATCTATCGATTACCGTGAATTGATTCCCTTAAATCAGGCGTGTTCTCCGCACGCGCGAGGAATCGCAAGAGAATTCGAAGGCTGGAGGCCTCATCTATGTCACCTAAAAAAATCACTCTTTTATCTGTGTTACTTTTCTGCGCGACCTGGGTCGTGGCACAAGCGGCCCCAGGCGGAGGAGCGCGTGGCACTTCCGGAACTCCAGGTCAGACATCGCCTGGCGCACCGCCAACCGGAAACACGGGTCAGCCTCCGACGGGCAACACGACAGCGCCGCCAACCGGCAGCACGCCCGGAGCGAACACGGCACCGGGATCGAATCCGACAAATCCGAGCGCGCCCGCCGGCAGTTCGACGTCGAATCCTAACGCCCCCAACAGCACGAATCCGAACCCAAATCCAAATCCAAACGTAAACCCGACCAAGCCTGGCGCGCCAAACGGCGGATCGACGAACCCCCAAAACTCGAACCCCGGATCGAATCCCGGAACTTCAAACCCCGGCTCCAATCCCAACAATCCGAACCCAGGTTCCAATCCCGGGACCTCGAACCCAGGCAGCACAAATCCAGGGTCGACGACTCCGAACAATCCTCCGCCAACGGGTCCGAACACATAGAGAACTAACAAAGCTGTCCCCCATCGGCGGGCCCCGTTAAGGGCCCGCTTTCTTGTGCAAGGGATCGAGCAGTTTAAGAATAGCTTTAAGCCGGCTGCTGCTGCGTCATGCAATGCATGGTGCCGAGCCCCCAGATGAGGTCGCCGGAATAAATCGGAATCACTTCTCGCGTGGAGAACAAACTCGACAGCGTGTTCAACGCGATGCGATCATTCGGATCGTTGAAGACCGGCGCCAGAACGACTCCGTTCGCAATATAGAAATTGGCGTAGCTCGCGGGCAGTCGCCGTTTTTCGAAGACGACCGGAGCGGGCATGGGAAGTTCGACGATGTTCAGCCGCTTGCCGGCTTGATCGTGCGCGGCCTGCAGGCGTCGGAGATTCTCCTGAAGCGGCTTGTAATTTACGTCCTTGCGGTTGCGTTCCACCATGGTCACAACCGTGTCGGCAGACACGAAGCGGGTCAGGTCATCGACATGGCCGTGGGTGTCGTCCCCGTAGATGCCTTTGCCCAGCCAGATTACGTTCGGTGCTCCGAGGTAATCGGCGAAGATTTTTTCGTAATCTTTGCGCGACATTCCTGGATTGCGTTGTTGCACTTTGCTGAGCAGGCATTCTTCAGTGGTAAGCAGCGTGCCGCGTCCGTTGACGTCAATCGACCCGCCTTCGAGAACGACGCGCGTTCCCGGATGCAGAGGACGAATTTCATCGGCGCGAGCGGCTTCCGCCATGAGGCTACCGATCTTTTCATCGTGCCGCCAGTTGGAATACTTGGACCACGCGTTGAAGCGGAACTTTGTGGCGACCTGTCTCTGTTTACGTAGAGACAGCGGCCCAAGCCTGCCCTGAGCTGAGTCGAAGGGGCTGTCCGGTCGGGCGGAGCCCGGCGGCGATCCTGCAACGAAAATGCATCCCGAGTCGCGCAACCACACGCGATTCGTTGGCCAGCGATGAAAGCGGATGTTAGCTAGATCTACATTGGTGCGCGAGAGCAACTTGCGTACGCCGCGTTCGACTGTGGCATCATTCACGATCAACTCGACCCGCTCATGCCGTGCGAGATTGCGAATGATTTCGGCGTAGACCCACGGGATGGGTTCGAACCTGCCCGGCCAATCGCCGTGATAGTGAGGCCATGCGAGCCATGTGGCGGCATGTGGCTCCCACTCGGCGGGCATTCGATAGCCGCCAAAAGACCGCACCGATGGATTAACTAGTGAGGTATCAGCGGGAACGCTAGTCACGATCGTCTCTTACCGCCCATCCAGCATGCGGTTTGCGATGGGTGCATAGGCGTCAATCCGGCGGTCGCGCAGGAACGGCCAGTTGCGGCGGATGTCTTCAAGCGCCTTCAAATCCACGTCGCCCACCAGAATTTCTTCTCGATCATGCGAGGCTTCGGCGAGAACTCGGCCAAAGGGATCGCAAAAAAACGATCCGCCCCAGAATTCCAGTCCATGACCCGGCGTCGACTTGCCGCGGACATTGCCAGTCTCGAAGCCAACTCGATTCACGACCGCGACGAAAACTCCATTCGCGATGGCATGGGAGCGCTGAATGGTTCGCCACGCATCGTGCTGCGCCACGCCGAACTCGGCCTTCTCCGCCGGATGCCAGCCGATCGCCGTGGGATAGAAAAGCACGGACGCACCTTGAAGAGCCGTCAGTCGCGCGCCCTCCGGAAACCACTGGTCCCAGCACACCAGAGTTCCGACGCGGCCCACGTTCGTGTCGAGCGCCCGAAACCCCAAATCGCCCGGCGTGAAGTAAAACTTCTCGTAGTAGAGTGGATCATCGGGGATATGCATCTTGCGGTAAAGCCCGCTCAACGAACCGTCCGAATCAAAAATCGCCGCCGTGTTGTGATAAATGCCGGGCGCACGCTTCTCGAACAAGGACGCGATCAGCACCACTCCATGCTGGCGCGCGGCAGCCGCAAGCTTTTCGCTGGCAGGACCGGGTATGGGCTCAGCCAGATCGAAAAGAGCGTGATCTTCGCGCTGGCAAAAATATTGCGTCTGAAATAACTCCGGCAGACATACCACCTGCGCCCCTCGTCCGGCCGCATCCGCAACGCGTTCGAGAGCCTTTTGGAGATTCTGCTCCGGCTCAGGCCCGCAAGACATCTGCACCAGGGCTACACGAAATTTGTCGGGAGGCACTCGATTTCCTCGACGATCAATATAGCATCTAGAGAATACCTGGAATCGTATCCGCCCTTGCCCGGAACAAAAGATCTTCCCTTAAACTGAGAAATCCAATCGAATCACAGACAGCTACAATCAACTGCGTATCGGCAAGAAATCGAGGAAACAGCCACGTCCACGCACGATGAACTTTTTATGGAGGAAGCTCTGCGTTGCGCCCAACGCGCCCTGGAAGCGGGCGAGGTGCCGGTTGGCGCAATCGTGGTATGTGACGGGCGCATCGCGGGCCGGGGATGGAATCGCAACGTCAGCGATTGCGATCCCACGGCGCATGCTGAGATTGTGGCGCTGCGTGATGCTTGTGCCTCTGTGGGTAATCACCGACTGGCCGACTGCGAGCTCTTTGCTACAATTGAACCGTGCGCAATGTGTGCCGGGGCTCTGATCCATGCCCGCATCAAGCGCCTGGTTTACGGCGCGGACGATGCCAAGGCTGGCGCGGTTCGGTCCGTGATGGAAGTACTGAATCATCCGCAACTGAATCACAAAGTGGAGGTCCGGAGCGGCGTTCTAGCGGGCCGAACCGCCGAACTGCTGCAAACGTTTTTTAAGAACCGTCGTTAGTCGTTGGGCCGTTAGTCGTTGGCTCAATCAAGTACCTTGCGTCCATGGCACTTGTCATTCCGAGGCACTTGTGGTTCCGAGGCACTTTGTCATTCCGAGCGCAGCGAGGAATCTTGGTTTCGCTAACAGCTGAGAGCTGACAGCCGATAGCTTTTTCATCCGGAGAGGTGCGTGAGCGGTTGAAACGATCCGCCTCGAAAGCGGACATACCTTAACGGGTATCGTGGGTTCAAATCCCACCCTCTCCGCCATTACTTTTGTTTTCAATGTTTATAAGATGGTGATACCGCACCTGATACCAAAACCCCACGGGTTCTAAAGGGGAGTTGATACCGGCAGAGATCAGGGGAAAGTTTCACCATGAATCGCGAGTGTAATCTCACCAAACGCGTGCAAACCTCTAAAGGCATGCGCTACTGTCCGGTGCTCCTGTCTGCAAATGGTCGGGTCAAGCCCGACATGGTGCTTGTCAACGCCAACCCGAGAAGCATCCCGAAGGTTCTTACTATCTTGAGTGGCGCAAAGGCGCGAAGCGGGTGCGAGTGTCGGCCGGCAAGGATGCGGCCGATGCCACCGCCAAGCGGCTACGCAAGGAAGCGGAACTGAACGCGCCGAATAACGGCGTTACGGTCATATCCGAAAACGATAGCAACAAACGGTCGCTTGCCAAAGCTGTCCAAGCCTACCTCGGGGATGTGAGGCTAACGCAAAAACCCCGGAGCTACGCCGCCTATGCTACCGCTTTGAACTACTTCATGGAGTCGTGCCACAAGCTCCATGTTGAAGACATTGACCGTCACGACTTGCTCAAGTTTTCGGTGTTCCTGCGCGACGAGAGGGAGCAGTCGCCGCGCAATGTGTATAACAAATTTGAACACGCCATGACTTTTCTCAAGTCCCAGGGGATACGTGGACTGGTGGGCAAGAACGATTGGCCGCGCTACACGGAGGAGGAACCAGAGATCTACGAAACACAAGAACTTGATCAATTGTTCGCGGTCTGCGATGCGGAAGAAAAACTCTGGTACGAATTTTTCCTGATGACCGGGATGCGAGAGCAAGAGGTTATGTTTACCTACTGGTCGGACGTTAACTTCGGGGCATCCGTCGTTCGCGTCACCCACAAATCAGACAGAGGTTGGACAACCGAAGGCATCAAGGAGTGCGAGATTCCGATCCCTTCAAAGCTCCTGAAGAGCCTGAAGACTTGGAAGGCGAAAGCTGACAAGAATTGCAGCCTGGTGTTCCCTACTTCTGGCTGCAAGCCGAAATTGGACTTTCTCGACTGCCTGAAATCCGTAGCGGAACGTGCAAAGCTCAACTCGGGAGACTTCTGGCTCCATAAGTTCCGAGCGACCTTTGCGACCCGTTGCTTTTGGGCGGGCGTGGATCTGCGCACCGTCCAGCAGTGGCTCGGGCATTCCGACATAGAGAGCACCATGCGCTACCTGAAGCCATCGCGCAGCCAGCAAGTACATGAAAAGGTGAATGAGATTTTCTCTTAAAACAGGCCCGGAGACACAACACCCACCGGTAATGCTTTCGAGATTCTCCGCAAACTTCCGCTAATAAATCTTCTACGTTTCGCCTTAATCGCTTCCTGGTAACGTGCTGTATCGGAAATGTTGCCTGCGGGCAACGTACCGGGGCCGATGCGGACGCATCGTGCCTGTTGGGTAAGACAGAGAAGCCTCCTGCGTTAAGCAGGACACCTTTGAAGCGTGGCGGTTTAGAGCAAATGGCATCCACAAAAAGGGCGCTCGGGCAACAGCCGAGCGCCTGAGTGAGTGGTCTCACAGCGGGCTACGCTGCGGTCTTCGGTGTCGCTTTCTTTGCGGCCTTCTTTTGTTTGGCGGTGAGTTTCGCACGCTTCGCGGTGAATTCCTGCTCCACGGCTATGCGGAGTTTGCCCACGTCCACGCGATGGCGCTTTGCCGTTGCAGTCAGCACATCCGGGTCGGTGGTTGGCACCCGGTCCGTGCATTCCAGCAAAACGACTTCGATCAGCAGTTTTGAAAGCGCGCCCTCGTCCGGCTGGCGCAACATCCGAGCGAGGGCCTGCTGCACTTGCGGATGGGTAACTTCGCTGGCCGTGCCTTCGACTAACTTGTGCCGCCGCGCCAGAAGCTCCTTGCGCAAGGGATCGAGTTTGCGCAAGAGCGTACTCGCAATCAGCGCAAGGTCCGCACGGTCAAGCGGTGCGCCGATGCGTCTGAGAACTTCGGCCGAAGCGCGATGACGCACAGTGACGGCGCAGACCTTTACAGTCCGTCCACGGTCGGTGCCCTCCACTACGAGGGTCATCAAGGCTATCGGCAATGCGATGTAGGTGGTGGGATCGAGGGCGCTGATTTCGAAAACCAGATCGGCGATGAGTTTCTTCGTGAGAAACGACAGCAGAAGTCCCAGAACAACTCCGACACCCGCAAAGGGCAAGATCTGCCCTAGCAGCGACGAGGAAACATGTTTTCGTTGAGCGCCGAGTGCAAGGCGGATTTCGAGATCGCGTTGGTGCGACCGCTTTTGGTCAGGAACGTGGTCTCGTCCAGAAGCCGTAGAGATTGATGTGGTCATTGAGCCGCACTCTCCCTCCACGGCTTGATGACTTTGTCGAGTCGCGACATTAGACAACCTCCACCCGAGGCACTTGCTGTTTTGCGGCGTCGTAGCGCAGCTTGTAGCGTTCGGACTTTGCGAGGATGCGAAGGAATGCCGGATCGCTCGTCGTCACCCAATGGCCGAAGGCAAATCCGCCGACAAAAACGGTGATGCCAGCCAGGATCGAATTGAAGAGATTGAAGGCTCCAACGCTCCCACGCAAACGAAGTAGAAAAGCTTCCGCTCCACGCCCAAGTAGGTTAGCGGTTTATGCAGGCTCTTGAAGACTCGATTTCGCCGATGCTTCGGCAGTGCTTTGTCGAACATGAATTCCTCGTTTCTGGCGTGTGCGTTCATCCTCTGTCGTTTGCTCATGGGTCCCGCCGAGTGTAGTACCGACGAATCATCTTGAAGTCGCCAGTGCTAATGTCCGACAGATCGACGGAGTGCCGCCTCACTGGTAAAACGCTCGACAGCGATACACGTAAGGTGAAGTTCTTCGCGAAGTCCTCGAAGCCAATCCCCCGGATTTCGTCATGGCTACCACTCCAGCCGCAGAACAGACTCGCTGTTGCATGTCTGCACTTGCTAGTTGACACAACTGCGTGTCTCAGCTACGATGAATTTTTGCTGGTCTTAAGCTAGCCAGCCATCTGCCGAATACGAAAAGTCTTCTAGGTGGTTTGTGGCGGCAGCCTGCAAGCCGTGCTACCACAACACCCCCTTCAGACTCCACTTCTTCTAATACTCCCAAAAGACGCCTATGTGGCAAGAATTCATCCGCCGAACGGATTGACGTGTTATGTCTCCCGGCGCGCTGGCGAAACTATCCCGTCACCGTCGTCTGTCTTTCATAGGAGCTTTCAGTTATTCGAGGCCTGGACGCGATGTTAGCGTTGCGTGGTTTTACGCCTCACATTATCTGCCGGCATTGGCAGGTCTTGTTCATGGACCCGGCTTCGCCAACCTCAGTTGCCTTGGCCGATTGAGCGATCTTTTCGACGATTTTCCGAAACTATCGTCGGGCAAGGCGGATCGTAAGGCGCTCACGTCTATTCTTACTGTTCGCATGACAAAGGAAGCTGAGGAGGTGACAACTGCACATGGACACTGAA